>Ga0256904_1000010_pt1 | contig 62699 bp, 68 predicted proteins | sample MC6MC0742MT_FD_190199 | JGI IMG/M metagenome (GOLD analysis project Ga0256904, IMG submission 190199) | Metatranscriptome of enriched soil aggregate microbial communities from Iowa State University, Ames, United States - MC6-MC0742-MT... | ecosystem: Environmental > Terrestrial > Soil >...
ATTTGCTAAAAAATATAGCAAAATGGAAGCGACTAACGATGTACTTGAACTAATTGGTAAAAGGATTATAGAACTAAGAAAGATAAACAATCAGACTCAAAATGATATAGAGTTCTTGACAGGTATAGATACTGGAGAAATTAGTAGATATGAAAGTGGAAAGCGAAACATTACAATTAAAACTATTTGTAAATTTGCCTTAGCTTTAAATGTTCATCCAAAAGAACTATTTAATTTCGAATTTTATATTGAGAAATATAAGACGAAAGATTAACGAAAAATAAGAACCTAACACTATGGACAGGCTTTTTGTCTCATACTACTTAACCAACTTAAATACATCTTCGCAAGAAATAGAACAAAGCAATGTTGATTCATTAAGATTAAAGCGGTAGAAAATTTCCAAAATCTATACACGTGAAATCAAAATTCTAGCGTACAGAAAAACTATTTAATTTATTTAACAAATTGCAATCAGAATTACCTCTCAAAGTCTATTTAATAATTAATACCCAAATCTTTCAAACAACATTTGCAAAATAAATCTTTAAAACAGCCTTGAGCACAACTTCGCTTTTGCTAAAGCAGATGGTTTTGCGGTTCAACCTTTTTAAATGTGTCCGCAAGGTGAGATTTGCCCTTTCTATATTGTTTGTTCCTAAACGAACAGTTTTATGAATGAATTAAGGAATAAGGCTTTTATAGTTCTTTAACCTGTCAGTAAATACAGCCTGCGGATTTGCGTTAAGCACTTTGTCTACAACTTTCTTTAATGTTAAATTGGATCTGGCACCTACATTAAAGCCGACAATGTTTTTAGATTCTCTTTCAAATGCATAAACAATCCAAATACGCTTGCTTTTTGCTTTAACAAATGTGCACAATTCATCTATTTCATAACTACTTTCCGGTGTCATTACCTGTAAATTTACTCTATCTGAAATATCAATTATTCTTTTTAAAAGTGTTGTTGTAGATATCTGCAAAATTCTGGCGATACTTCTTATACCCATGCCTTCTGTAAGCAAAAGTACAATCTGTTTGTTTATATGCGAAAAGCAAGCATTATAAGTATAATTCTCTACAATGGTTTTATTACAGTCTTTACATTTATAGCGCTGTTTCCTAGATCTAGAGAATCCATTTCTTACCAATTTCCCAGCACAATAAATACATGTATCAATTCCATCAACACATTTGAAACACTAGGTATTACTATTTACCATTTTTAAGTGTTTTAAGCCACTTAAATTACTAAAGACGAACAAATGTTCGCCTTTAGTATTATAAAATAAATTATTTTTGATTTATAAAGCTAGGCTTTTTAAGCGTTGTAAATTCTATCAACACATCTGATACATTACCTAACGGCTGGGATTTTTAGTTTATTATTACAGCACGAGCAAGATGCTCGCGCCAGCGTGGGGCCAGAGTTAGTAAGTATTGTAATTCTATCAACACTTATGAAAAATTACCAACGTAACTTAAAATCTTCATTTGGCTTTGATAAATTATTTAATTTTATTATCAATTGTTCAATCTGTTCAATTTTATCAACATTCTCAATAATAATTTCATTTAAATGATTATTTACAGAAATTAAAATTTTAAAATCTCTAAGATATTCTTTAAAAAGAATTTGACTTAAAATTTCTTTTATGGTATCAAAACTAAATCCTGCAGTACCTACAAGAATTGATTCTTTTTTTGAAAAATTTTCATCTATAATTTTCATTACTAAATCCGCTTTACTTAAAAAAGTATTATTATAGATAGAGTTTTTAATATTTATAACATTCATTGCTTTCATTTCAGAATTTATGATTAATTCTTTCGATATGTTAGATAGTGAAAATTTTTTAATTATATCAATTTCACGATATCTATTAGAATAAATTATACATTGCATATGTTTCACACTTATCTAATTAAGTTATTAATAGGCAATCCGTGATTAACTGGATTACCGGGAGTAACTCTTGCTGTTCGTAAAATTTTTTCCGCAATAGAAGTATTTCCTGTTTTTAATGCATATTTAATCGCGGCTGCCATTCGGTGATTTCCTTCGCTCATTATTATTCTATCCCCATGCAAGAAAACTGCTGTAGAATACGAATCAAAACTATTTGAAAGCATTTGATTGTAGTATTTATCGACTATTCCTTTATTTAAACCATTTATATTAGTACTATAAATATTATTCTTTTTAGCAAAATTGGACATAGCCTTAAAAACATCATCAGTACCTCCAGCTAAAATTTTAGTAAAAGCTCCTTTAATAGGTTTACTTAAAGGTTTTATAAATTGAAAAATTTTAGTTCCTAATACTAATGATCCCATTTCTGTTAGACCTTCTTTAAGCATTCTATCTGTAACAGGGTCATATGGCTTTTTCTCTACAAAAAAGTCATCGTCACCACCAATTAAACTATTGAAAAAATTCCCTATAGCAGCTATATTGTCTTCGGTATATCTATGATATTCTTTACCATCTATCTTAACAATATGAGATAAAGCCTCACTTTCAGACATCCCCTTTGGTCTACTCTCTGACTTCCGTGGATTTTTAGGTGGGGGTGGCCCATCTCCAGATCCCTCCGCACTCATCCCCGTAGGATCGGTAAACATAATTGGATTATTATGAACGTATTGGTATGGCGTCATAGTCTCCTCCGCCAGCGGATCTACACTTACAAATATACTAATTCTTGGGTCGTAATAACGTGCGCCGTAATAATACATTTGTGTGGCATCGTCTAACTCAACGCTTTGCGCGGTTCGTTCGTCTAAAGCTCAGCCCGCTTTCTCCTCCGAAATCATTGAATTTAAACTTATTGTTGTAGCCTACACCAGACTGCACATTGGCACTTTGGTTGTGCTCTACCATCATTTACCTCACGCATTCTATTTTGTTTTGGTGTTCGGTGAACCTTACTACGCTGCGGTTTCACCAAACGGTAACGTCTCATAATAATGACTCGGACGTCCAAAATAATCAGTCAAATAAGTTGAACTACCTAAATGGTCGGTATGATATATCTCATCATTTTTATTTTATATTGGTTTCGATGAATCTTCGATTTCACCAAATTGGTTTGCGCAAATATTCGTCATAAGGACCATCTTCGGCAGGGCCGTTAATGCTAGTGTCGTCTTTCCAATCATCATTAATATTCGGGTGATGTGGATTGTGTGGCTGTTCTGACCCTGGAAGGTCTATACAGTCAAAATTATTAATTACATAATTGTAAACCGCACATGAATTGGTTAAATCGCTACGCAGGTTATTATCAATATACATTAATGCTTTTACCGGACAACTTTTTAAAACTTTTGTGTTTTTTACCTATTTTAAACTACTTAAATTACTAAAGACGAACAAATGTTCGTCTTTAGTATTTACTACGAGCCTAAAAAGCCACTGTTTGCAGGCATTGTAAATTCCATCAACACTTCTGATACATTACCTCCTATCTTTCCAAAATCTTTCCAAAAATTCTATTCCTAAATTTGAAGTTGTTATTCGTATTTCTTTTGTGGGATTATTTTCGTAATTTAACAATTCATCAATAATTGAATTTGATATCTCAAACTTCGGAATTAATACCTCATCTCCATCAAAATTTTGTCCCATAAAAAAATTAAAATATTTCTTTTCATATGCTTCTTTTAAAGCTTCTAAAAATCTGATTTTATAATCGTCATCTGATTTTATATATTGCTTATAGTCTTCAAAACATTCCCAAAGTAGATAGTAATCGTCTAAAATACTATCTAGTATTACCAGCATTTTCTATCTTTTTGTGAATACCCAACTTTTCAAAAATCTGCATGGCATTGTTTGCGATGCCAATTCCGGCTCCGACCGGTTTAATTTCAGCGGCACTTTCGTATACAATAACATTGAAGCCTTTCTGTTTAAAAGCTAAAGCCGCGGTTAGTCCGCCAATTCCTGCACCTATAATTGCAATACGTTTCATATAAAAATCAGAATTTGTCAAAAATAAAAAAACTCCCACAAATTGCGGGAGTTTTATATATATATTAAAGATGTCCACCATCTTTTTCGCCATCTCTTAAAGGCACTGTTTGCGGAACAAAATCTTCTTCGTAACCAGGCTTAGAATAATCATAAGGCCAACGGTATACTTCCGGAATTGCACCCGGCCAGTTACCGTGCATGTGTTCTACCGGTGTAGTCCACTCTAAAGTTGTAGCTCTCCATGGGTTTCTTGGTGCTTTTTTACCATAGAAAATACTATAGAAGAAGTTAAACAAGAATACCAATTGGAACGCTGCTCCTACTAATGCAAACATGGTAATTAAGATGTTCACATCTACCATATCGTCAAACATTGGGAACGCTGAGTTGGTATAGTAACGACGTGGTAAACCAGCCATACCGATAAAGTGCATTGGGAAGAAAACTCCATAAGCACAAACTACCGTTACCCAGAAGTGAATATAACCTAAGTTTTTATTCATCATACGTCCGTACATTTTAGGGAACCAGTGGTAAATACCAGCGAACATTCCGTAAAGAGCAGATATACCCATTACCAAGTGGAAGTGTGCAATAACGAAATATGTATCGTGTACGTTGATATCCAACGTTGAATCTCCTAAAATAATACCTGTTACACCACCTGTAATGAACGTTGATACGAAACCAATACAGAATAACATTGAAGGGTTCATTTGTAAATTACCTTTCCATAATGTAGTAATGTAGTTAAATGCTTTTACTGCCGATGGAATTGCAATTAATAATGTTGTAAAGGTAAATACCGAACCTAAGAACGGGTTCATACCTGATACGAACATGTGGTGACCCCAAACAATTGTAGATAAAAACGCAATTGCTAATATTGATGTGATCATGGCACGGTAACCAAAGATTGGTTTACGAGCGTTAGCCGAAATTACTTCAGACGTAATACCCATTGCAGGTAAAATTACAATATATACCTCAGGGTGACCTAAGAACCAGAACAAGTGTTCAAACAATACCGGAGATCCACCTTGATAATGTAACACCTCTCCTGCCAAATAAATATCAGACAAGAAGAAAGATGTACCAAAGCTTCTATCCATAATTAACAATAATGCAGCCGATAATAATACCGGGAACGATACAATACCAATAATTGCAGTTACCCATAAAGCCCATATTGTTAACGGTAAACGTGTCATAGACATACCTTTTGTACGCATGTTTAACACTGTTACCACGTAGTTTAACGATCCCATTAACGATTGTGCAATGAACAATGCCATAGAAACCAACCACAACGTCATACCTGTACCAGAACCCGGAATTGCTTCAGGAACTGCCGATAACGGAGGATAGATTGTCCAACCTGCCGAAGCCGGTCCAGACTCTACAAACAATGATGATATCATTACGATACAAGCTATAAAGAAGATCCAGTATGATAACATATTCATGAATCCTGAAGCCATATCGCGCGCTCCGATCTGTAATGGAATTAATAAGTTAGAGAACGTACCCGATAAACCTGCAGTTAATACAAAGAATACCATGATGGTACCGTGAATGGTAACTAAAGCTAAATAAATATCGTTACGCATTACACCGCCCGGAGCGAAATCATCTCCTAATAACCAAGAGAATACTTTGAATGATTCTTCTGGCCAAGCGATTTGAATACGGAATAATAATGACATTGCAATACCAATGATTCCCATAATAATACCTGTTACAAGGAATTGTTTGGCAATCATTTTATGATCCTGACTAAAGATGTACTTTGTTACGAAAGTTTCTTTATGGTGGTGATCATCGTGTGAGTGATCGTGTGTTAATTCGTGTCCTACTACTGCTGACATACTAATAATTTTATATTGGTAAACAAATTATTTAATTACTTGAGCAACTACTGCTGTAGTATCAACTACAATTTGTGGTTCTGCTACTGGAGTTTGAACCGGCTGTGCTTCAACTTTCGGAGCTGCAGCAGCAGCTTTTTCTTCAGCTACTTGTTTTCCTAATTTAGGTTGTTGACCTATCCATTTTTTAAACTCGTTTTCTGTTTCAACTATAACTTTTGCTTGCATGTTATAGTGTGAACGACCACATATTTTGTTACACAATAAAATATAGTCAAACGTATATGGTTCTAAACCAGGCTCACCTTTTTCAACCAGCTTTTTGCTGTGTTTGTTGCGTGCTTCGTTGATTTTGTTTACACGGTCTACAATTTCTTCACGGTCTCTCATTTCTGTAGTAGTAACCGTTGGTGTCATTGCAAACTGCGTAACCATACCAGGAACAGTATTCATCTGCGCACGGAAGTGTGGGAAATAAGCAGAGTGTAAAACGTCTTGAGAACGCATTTTCAATACTACTTTTTTACCAACTGGTAAGTGTAATTCTTTTGTTACAACATCGTCTTGTGCATTTGGATCTGCCATATCGGCACCAACAACGTTGATTCCTTCAATAAAACGAACGTTTGCTTTACCTAATACGTTATCGTCACCTGCATAACGGAAATCCCAGTTGAACTGTTTTGCGTAAACTTCTACGTAAATCACTTCTTCTTCCTCGTCGTAATGCATAATGTTGTTCCAAGCGTATAATCCGTATAAGATCAATCCTGCTAAAACAATTACCGGAATAATTGTCCAGATAAACTCTAACTTATCATTATCAGCAAAAAACTCTGCTTTTCTATCTTTATTACCACGGTATGCAAATGCAAAGTAGTGTAATAAGAATTGTGTTAAGAATTGAACAAAGAAGATAACCACTAAAGTAATCCACATTAACTGGTCAACATCTTTACCATGTTCAGAAGCCGCATTGCTTAATAACGGCATGTAACCCCATTTAACACAGCTATAAATTGTGAAAATGTAGATGAATGCCAAAAATCCGAACATTAAATATCCGTTGATATTATTGTCTTTATGTGTAGCAACCTGTGTCTTGTAATCTTCGCCAACGTGTTGTTTGCTCTGAGTTAAGTCGAAAATCTTAGTTAATTGCCAAACTGCAATTCCTAATAAAGCTACAATAACTAATATTAATAAACTCGTCATTTGTTTATTACTTTAAATATTAATAATGAAAATGTTTACTTTCTTCTACCATTGGATTATTCTTAACCAATAACGGAGCTTTAGCAATTGCCGAGAATCCGACAAAGATAAACAATCCGCCAAAGAACAATACAGATCCTATTTCGGCAGCACCAATAAACCACGATGCACCAACAGTTCCAGGCATAATCATATTAAAGAAGTCTAAATAGTGACCTGCAATAATACATGCACCTGCCATAACGATGATCCAAGATAATCGTTTAAAGTCTGTATTAATTAATAATAATATAGGTAATAAAAAGTTTAACGCCAGCATACCAAAGAAAGGCAAGTTGTATTCTTCTATTCTGAAAATGAAGTACGTTACCTCTTCAGGAATGTTTGCATACCACATTAACATGAACTGAGAGAACCATAAGTACGTCCAGAAGATAGATAAACCAAACATGAATTTAGCTAAATCGTGAATGTGTGATGTGTTTACGAATTCTAACAATCCTTTGTTTTTAAGATATAATGTTGACAATGCAATGATTGTTACTGCAGTTACAAAGAACGAGGCAAATACATACCAACCGAACAATGTTGAATACCAGTGTGTATCGATTGACATGATCCAATCCCATGACATGATAGATTCTGTGATGATGAAAAACACCAAGTAACCTGCTGCCAATTTAAAGTTCTTTTTGAAGTACGTTAAATCTCCCGTTTCATCTAATGCCAATGAATTTCTACGAGATAAAATTCTAAATAAATTCCATCCTCCTAAAAACAATACAGCACGGATTAAAAAGAACGGTATGTTTAAGAAACCTGTTTTTCCTGCGATAAGCGGATCGTTTGCTACAACATCAGCATCCATCCAAATAAATAAATGGTTTAAATGTGCAGAACTTGCCAATAATAGTAAGAAAAACAATATAGAACCTGGTAACAAGTAAGCTGATAAGCCTTCCATTACACGGAATAATACCGGTGACCAACCTGCAGATGCAGCATATTGTATTTGATTGAATGTAAAAATACCCAAAGAAATAAGCATAAAAAAGATACATCCAACATAAACAGCAGCCCAAGGTTTGTTTTGTAACTGGTGTAAAACGTGTTCTAAATGTTTTGTGTGTTCTGCGTGCGCATCATGCGTATCTGCTTTTGCAGCGTGTGCATTCGCTTCAGCATGTGCCGGAGTCACTTCTGTTACATGCGCAGTGTGTGTTTCCGTTGAATCTGCAGCGTGAGCAGTACTATCATTAATAACAGCCGTTACAGTTGCAGTGTGTTCCTCATGATTTGCTGCATGTGCATCGTGACTAGCTGTATTTGCTCCATGAGCAGTAGCTTCGCCATGTGCAGGTGCTGCATGAGCATCGTGCGAACCATGACCACCATGATGTTGCTCGCTTAAAATTGCTTCAACCTCTTCAACTGTTTTAGGTGCCGTAAGAAAGCCATAAGCTATCCCGATGATCCCCAAAGCCATTAAAATAATAGAAAAGGTTTTTAATTTGCCTGAAAATGTGTACATATCTAAACTTTCAAATAAGTTTTACAATTATAATTCCGATTTCAATTTTAACACATAAGCAGATACCATCCATCTTTCGGTTTGTGTTAACTGGTTTTTATGTGATCCCATTGCGTTTAATCCGTACGTTACAACGTGGTAAATACCACCTTCTGTCAACTCACGTTCAGCATAACTTGGTACTCCCAGGAATTTTTCTCTCTTAACTAAATTACCTTTTCCGTCTCCTGCATCACCGTGGCAAATTGCACAGTAAATTGTGTACAACTGTTTTGCTTTGGTCATATCACCTTCAGTAATTGAGTCTAAAGGAGATTTTGAATTAAGTCTTGCCGCAGCTAAACCTGCCGGTGTATTTGGATACTCTTCAGGTGTAAATCCGCGAGGTACTGATCCCTGTGCAGGCACCTGACCCTCTTTTCCGTTTTTAAATGCGCTTGATTCAGAATATGTTTCGTAGGCTACAGACTCGTACATATTAGGAAATAACTGGTAATTAGGTTTTTCCTTATTAAAACAAGATGTAGCTAAAGTTGAAACTGCTGCCAACGCAACTATTTTATATAAACTCTTCATTTTTACTACTAATGTTTATCGATTACTTTAACTTCTACTGCACCGGTGTTTCTAAAGAACTCTAAAGCTTCTTCTTCGCTACCGTGTAAAGCAACTTCCATTAAAAAATGATCATCGGTTGTTCTTACATCAGGGTTTTCTGCTTTTTTAAACGGCCATAATCTACTTCTTAAAAAGAAGGTAATAACCATTAAATGGGCTGCAAAGAAAACGGTTAATTCAAACATAATAGGCACAAACGAAGGCATATTTTGAATGTAACTGAAACTTGGTTTTCCACCAATATCCTGTGGCCAATCCTGAATCATAATGTAATTCATCATGAAGGTTGCGAAAGATAAACCACATAAACCATAGATAAATGCACAAATTGCTAATCGCGTTGGTTTTAATCCCATTGCTTTATCTAAACCGTGTACAGGAAAAGGTGTATAAACCTCTTCGATATGATGATGTGCAGCTCTGGTTGTTTTAACTGCATCCATTAAAACATCATCATCATTGTATAATACGTGTAAAACTTTTGTACTCATAATTTATTAATGATTATGTGAATGGTTTTCGTTCTCTCTCTTTTTCTTGTAATTCTCACCAGAAGATTTTAAAATTGTTTTAACCTCTGCCTGTGCAATTACCGGGAATGTTCTAGAGTATAATAAGAATAATACAAAGAAGAACCCTATTGTTCCGATATAAATACCTGCATCTACAAATGTTGGTTGGAACATTGTCCAAGACGATGGCAAGTAATCACGGTGTAATGATGTTACGATGATCACGAAACGCTCAAACCACATACCTATGTTTACGATAATTGATATAATGAACGATCCTAAAATTGATGTACGTATCTTTTTAAACCACATTACCTGCGGAGAAATTACATTACACGTCATCATTAACCAGTATGACCACCAGTAAGGACCTGTTGCACGGTTTAAGAAAGCGTATTGTTCATACTCTACTCCCGAATACCAAGCTACCCATAACTCTGTGATATATGCAATACCAACAACCGAACCTGTAATCATTACGATGATGTTCATTAATTCGATGTGCTGAATAGTAATGTAATCTTCTAAACTTACAACTTTACGCATAATGATCAAAAGCGTGTTTACCATGGCAAACCCAGAGAAGATCGCACCCGCAACGAAGTAAGGTGGTAAAATGGTTGTATGCCAACCTGGAATTACCGACGTAGCAAAGTCAAAAGATACAATGGTGTGTACCGAAAGTACTAATGGAGTTGCTAAACCTGCCAATACTAAAGATACTTCTTCAAAACGTTGCCAGTCTTTTGCACGACCAGACCATCCGAATGATAAAGTAGAATAAATTCTTTTTGAAAAAGGTGTTACCGCTCTATCACGTAACATGGCGAAATCTGGTAATAAACCTGTCCACCAGAAAACCAATGATACAGATAAATACGTAGAGATCGCGAATACGTCCCATAATAACGGTGAGTTAAAGTTAACCCATAACGACCCGAACTGGTTTGGCATTGGTAATACCCAGTAAGCCAACCATGGACGACCCATGTGAATAATTGGGAACAAACCTGCCTGAACTACAGAGAAAATGGTCATTGCTTCTGCAGAACGGTTAATAGCCATTCTCCATTTCTGACGGAATAATAATAATACAGCCGAGATAAGTGTACCCGCGTGACCGATACCTACCCACCAAACAAAGTTGGTAATATCCCAAGCCCATCCTACAGTTTTATTTAATCCCCATGTACCAATACCTGTACCAATTGTATAAACCATACAACCAGCTCCCCAAAGGAATGCAATTAAAGCAATTGTGAAAACAGTCCACCATTGTTTATTCGCACGTGTTTCTACAGGTCTAGCAACATCTACCGTTATATCGTGATATGATTTATCACCAATAACTAAAGGTTTTCTAATGGGTGCTTCGTAATGTGACGACATAATCCTTTATTATAATGTTTCTAATTAATACTAACTTATACGTTTCTAACTTTAACATGGTAGAACACATTTGGTTTAGTACCGATATGCTCTAACAAATGATATCTTCTGTCATCTTCAAACAATGTAGCAACTTCAGACGCTTTATCGTTAACATCTCCAAAAACCATTGATCCTGATGTACATGCTGCAGAACAAGCTACTTCAAACTCATCTCCACTTATTGCTCTACCTTCTCTCTTTGCTTTTAAGATGCTCGCTTGTGTCATTTGAATACATAATGAACATTTTTCCATAACTCCACGAGAACGTACATTAACATCTGGATTTAATACCATACGTCCTAAATCATCGTTCATGTGGTAATCAAACGCATCGTTTTGGCTGTATAAGAACCAGTTGAAACGACGTACTTTGTACGGACAGTTGTTTGCACAGTAACGTGTACCAACACAACGGTTATATGCCATATGGTTTTGACCTTGACGACCGTGAGATGTTGCAGCAACCGGACAAACAGTTTCACAAGGTGCGTGGTTACAGTGCTGACACATTACCGGTTGGAAAACTACCTGAGGATTGTCTGCAGGATGCTCTAAACCGTTAAATGTACTAATGTTTTCCATTAAACCTTTAGCAGCATTCTTTGTAGTTACATCTTCTGCAAAAGTATCTTCAGAAGAATAATATCTATCGATACGTAACCAGTGCATATCGCGTGATCTTCTTACTTCGGCTTTACCAACAACAGGAACGTTGTTTTCTGCGTGACATGCAATAACACATGCTCCACAACCTGTACAAGAATTCAAGTCGATAGACAAGTTGAAATGATGTCCTGCCGAACGATCAAAAGATTCCCAGATATCAACAGTTGATGCTTCAACCGACTGGTGATCTAAAGATACGTGTGGTTTTACATTCCATTCTTTAACATCTTTTGTATTAAAGATCTCTAATGTAGTATCCTTAACAATATCACCACGACCCATTAAAGTTCTTTGCAACTGAACACAAGCAAACTCATGATCACCTGTACCTACTTCAACAGATACGTTTTGTGTATTATTAAAATCTTTGTATAATTTGTAAGCATTAACACCTACTTGCATTTCTTCTTTTAAGGCAGATTTACGTCCGTAACCAAACGCTAAACCTAAAGTACCTTTCGCCTGACCTGGTTGGATAAATGCCGGAACATTCTCTAAAGTATTCTCACCAACTTTTAAAGTAACGTAAGATCCGTTTAAACCACCGTTTGCAACATTATAGTTTTTAATACCCAATGCTTCAGCATCGGCTTTAGAAACTGTTAAATAGTTATCCCAAGAAACACGTGTGATAGGATCTGGAAACTCTTGTAACCAAGGGTTGTTTGCCTGTTGCCCATCTCCCATTCCTGTTTTTGAGTACAATACCAACTCTAAACCAGCAGCTTTTTTAGTTGCAGCTAAAGCAGATGCCGCTCCACCGAAATCAGCAGACGCAGCAGCCGAACCTGTAACTTCTACAGCAGAAAAACCATCGTGAACCATTTGATTCCAAGTTTTCCCGTTAGTTAAACCAGCACCAGCTGTTTTTAAATAATCGTAGAAAGATTCTGTTTTACCTAACCAAGTTAATAAACCTTCTTGGAATTGTTTTGTATTGAATAACGGACGAATTGTTGGCTGCGTAATAGAATAATGTCCTTTACGCATTTGAACATCGCCCCATGATTCTAAATAATGAGGTGCAGCAGCAGCAATTGTAGTTAAAGATGCTGTTTCATCTTCGCGTAATGAAAAAGCAGCAGAAAGCTTCACTTTTTTCAATCCTTCAGCAAAAGCAGCTCCGTTTGATAATGTATAAACCGGGTTTACATTGTTCATAATTAATGTATGAACCAAACCTGCATTCATGTCTTTTACCAATTGGGTAACTTCTTTATTGTTACCACCGCGTACATATTTAGCTTGTGCAGGGTTAAAAGCAACCGAACCTAATGCCTGGTTAATAGCGAAAACTAATAACTGTGCATTTACATCGTCTAAACCTGAAACCAACACACCCGCAGAACCTGCAGCTTTTAATTGTTGTGCCGCTTTTGTAACTTCTGCATCGGCAGCAGTATTTGTAACTGCTACAGCATTACCTGTAACAATATTGTATATCTTAACTAAAGCTAATTTTTGATCTGCAACAGTTAACGGAATACGTTTGTCTGCATTTGCACCAGATAAAGACATATTTGCCTCGATTTGGATGTGTTTAGACATTTTTCCGTTTTTAGGAACGCGGCCTTTAGCATATTCGCTATCGTATCCGCCACCTTGCCAGTCTCCAAGGAAATCTGCACCAACAGAAACAATTACATCAGCTTTTCCAAAATTGTAATCAGCCATTGCACGTTCACCGTAAGCTTGCTGATAAGCATCTAAAGCAGCATCAGATCCTACCGCATCGTGTACGATATACTTTGCTGTTGGATAAGCAGCTTTGAATTCTGCAATTAACTTATCTGTAGACGGCGATGCCATAGTGTTTGTTAATAAAACAATCTGACCTGTCGCAGCTGTTAAACTTGCTTTTATTTTCTGATCTACATCAGACCAAGAAGCAGCTTTGCCTTCAATTTTTGGTTGCTTTAAGCGTAAACTGTCATATAAAGACAATACAGAAGCGTGTACACGTGCGTTTGCACCTGTTAATGCGCTTTCCATAAAGTTATTTTCTACTTTAATAGGACGGCCTTCACGTGTTTTGATTAACACGTTTACGAAATCAAATCCATCTGCAACAGTAGTTGCGTAAAAATCAGCAACACCAGGAATAATTTCCTCTGGTTGAAATACATAAGGAATAGACTTTTTAACTGGTCCTTCACACGCTGCTAAAGAAGCTGCAGCTGTAGAAAATCCAACGTATTTCAAAAAGTCTCTACGAGATGTTGATGAAGACGACAACGCATTTTTGTCTCCAAGAAAATCCTCGGTTGGAATCTCTTCAACAAACTCATTGTTTCTTAGCGTCTCAACAATAGAACTGTTCTCGTTAAGTTCCTCAACACTTTTCCAGTATTTTTTGTTTGATGCCATTGTATATATATTAGCTTCTTAAATTATTATTAATAGTGACATTTACCACACTCTAAACCACCTAACTGTGCTGCTGTTAATTTCTCAACACCATACTTTTTAGATAATTCTTCGTGAATTTTAGCGTAGTACTCGTTATCCTTAACGTTTACTTCCGTTTCACGGTGACATTCAATACACCAACCCATTGTTAATGGTGAATGTTGTCTCATAATTTCCATAGATTCAACAGGACCGTGACAAGTTTGACATTCTAAACCTGCAACAGAAACGTGTTGTGAGTGGTTAAAGTAAACAAAATCTGGAAGATTGTGAATACGCACCCATTTAACTGGTTTCTCTTTACCTGTGTATGCTTGTTTTGCCGGATCCCATCCTACTGCGTCATAAATCTTTTGAATTTCTGCAGTGTAGAATTCTTTACTGTAATCTACATAAGTAGAATCTGCACTTCCTGTAAACTCTGTAATATTCTTGTGACAGTTCATACAAACATTCAAAGAAGGAATTCCTGATGTTTTAGATGTACGTGCCGAAGAGTGACAATATTTACAATCGATACCGTTTTCACCTGCGTGAATTTTGTGCGAGAAGTGAATTGGCTGGATAGGCTCGTAATTTTGATCAACACCAACCTGCATCATAAACCCGAAAGCAAAGTATGCACCTGTTAACATTAACAAGATTACTGAAGTAATTACCAAGAACTGGTTTTTTACAAAAGCTTTCCAAATTGGTAACGATTTAGTTTCGTTTACCGTTAAGTTATTTTTATCGGCAACTTTGTTTAACACTCTTCTTACCAATACCAGCATCACTACCAACATTGTAAGAACAACGATTAAACCACCTAAAACAACCATTTCAGAAACTCCACCACCTGATGCTTGCCCTGCTGCTCCTGTCGTTGAACCACCTTTAGGAGGTTCAGGTTTTGGTTCTGATGTATAAGCGATGATGTTATCGATATCTTCATCAGATAAATTAGGAAACGAGTTCATTGGAACCTTGTTCCACTCGTTAAAAAGCTTAACAGCTGCTGCATCTCCAGATTTGATTAAACCTGAACTATCTTTAATCCATTTATGCAACCAATCGGTTGAATGGCGATCAATAACACCTCTTAAAGAAGGTCCTGTTGAATTAGCATCCAGCTTGTGACAAGCTGCACAGTTTGCATTAAATAACTCTTTACCTTTTGCTGCATCTTGCGCAAAAGATCCTGTAGAAAATGTTAACACAAATGTTAAACACAAGAAAAGAATCCTTGAAAACGAAGTATGGTTACCCACTTTTTTCATAGTTAAAAAAATGATTATCAACTAATTTTGGCACCGGTTTTCCTATATTTTACTATAGTATTTGCGTTACCTTATTTATAAACTTTGACAAAAATACAACATAACATGCAGTAATTAAAACCTAATAAAAGGCAAAACTTAATTTATAACAATTCTAAATAAATTCTTAAATTCTATTTTGACGATTATTTTTTAATTTTGTAGTAAAATTTACTCATTATGAAGAATTTAAGAACTTATAAAGTTTTTATTATATTTATTTTAACATTTGTTGCAGGGCAAAATGTCAACGCACAAATTAATGTTATTGAAAACAGCGAACAAAAAACTATTGATCTGTTATTGGAACGAAAAATGAGCCAGAACAATCAGTTTTCACTTTACACAAATTATTCGGTACAGCTTAAAAACGGTTTAAAGGAAGATGTTGAAAGCATGTATAAAGATTTTACAACACAAAATCCTGATATTGACGCTACCATTATTTACGCCAATCCAAAATTTAAACTGGTTGTAGGCAATTACAAGAATAAAATTGAAGCAGAACATCTGTTGAAGAAAATTGCAGGAAAATATCCCGATGCTTTTGTAGTAAAGCTAAAAAATTAAAAAAAGCAGCACAATTGTGCTGCTTTTTTTAATTAGGGTTGGTTGGTTGTAATAATTATTTAGGGCTTTATCAATAACAACGATGTAGTATTTTTTAGCCAATTGTATTTTTTATCGATCATGTTACGCCACGATTTTACAGTGGTAAGAATAAGATCTTGTTGTTGGATTAAATTCAGATCGATTTCCGTATCAGACAATACCGAAATATGATTAGGTTTTGCCTGCTCTATCAAACGAATTTCTTCTTTAATAAAGGTATTCGTTTTTAAATGCCCTTTTATATCCATTATCACAATTTGCGAATCGTTATTTTGAATGAACTTCAAAATAAACGGAATTAACTTTTTATCGCTTTCATGAAAAAACGGAACAAAGATTTTATTTACTTCTTCCAGATTTTTATCGATAAAAATTCCGACAGGGATTTTAGAATTGGTAATTACGTAACGCGTTTGATCGTCGAACGGAGAATAATCAAAAAACTTTTCTTTACCTATAACTTTATCAACAATAATTTCGGGATTCACGATTCGCGTTGTAAATCCTAACAATCGTCCTAAAATAGTTCCATCGTAAATAGACGAACCAAGTTCCATTAAAATTAAATCGTAATTGCCTTTGTGGGCAACATCTACAATTTCTGAATTTACATCCGTCGAAACCTTATATAGATTGATTAATTTCTGATTGATCTTATGCGCTTCTTCTTCGATAGGCGTAAATACTTTTTCTTCGTATTTATTATCCATTAAATCAACATCGCTACTGTTTACCAGATGCAGTGCAGTAACCACCGAATTTTCCTGCTGATTCTTTGTAAACGTATTCGCAAGCTTCAGTAAATTTCGTCCGGCTGTGATTCGTTCAAAATAAAACAGAATCTTAAACTTGGTTTCATTCAGAATTTCTTCTGCACTTGGGGTTTTATCCTTATAAACCTTATTCAAGAAATCTAAAATCGGTCCGGTCATAAAAGTAGTTACCAATGCCATAATTACCATCATTGCGAAAACTTCGGGCGTTAAAACGCCTAATTCGTAACCAATATTTAGGGCAACGAGTTCCATTAATCCGCGGGTATTCATTAAAGCTCCAATGGTTAAACTGTCTTTCCAGCTTTGTCCCACGTATTTGGCGGCGGCGGCACTACCAACGAATTTCCCTGTTACGGCAACCAGAATAATGATTCCGGTCATTTTCCATAATTCAATATCGTTTAACAAACCAATTTCTGTTCGTAAACCTGTAAACACAAAGAATAACGGTAAAAATAAAATAACGGCTACGTCTTCTACTTTTTCAACAAATATATGGCGGAACTTATGATTATCGGGCATTATTGCTCCTGCCATAAAGGCTCCAAACAACGCATGGATACCAATAATTTCTGTAAGGTACGATGATAAAATCAACACCAATAAAAATATGGCAACAACCGGTTTGCTTAAGGTTTTGTTGTTTGAATTTAGATTACCAATGTGTTTTAAGAACGGACGCACCAGTTTTAACATTACTGCTACGTAAATTATTGAAAGTGCAATTACATACAAAGCACTTACAAACGAACCTGCTTTTACAATGGCGATTACGACTGCCAAAATACACCAAGCCGTGATATCGTCTGCCGCTGCCGATGTTAACACCACCGTTCCCAATTTTGTTTTCTGAATACCGCGTTCTTGAACAATACGTGCCAAAACCGGGAAAGCCGTAATACTCATGGCAATTCCCATAAAAAGAGCAAACGATAAAAAGTTGATTCCGTCTGGGGCGTATTGGGTATAGGTGTAGTATGCGAAGATCATTCCCAAAGCAAACGGAATAATAATACTTGCGTGACTAATTACAACGGCATCGTGTGCTTTGCTTTTAAGAACTTTCAAGTCGAGTTCCATTCCGATTACAAACATGAAGAGAATCAATCCAACCTGACTTAAAAGCTGTAAATTTCCTAATGATTCTAAAGGAAACAAAGCTGCCGAGGCTTCGGGAAAATACATTCCGAATAAAGATGGTCCTAAAACAATACCGGCAATGATTTCGCCAATTACTGCAGGCTGACCAATTTTATTGAACAGCCAACCAAAGAAACGGGCGGCTATTACAATGGCAATGATCTGCATTAACAGCAATGCCAACGGATGGTGAAGATTATTTATAAACGAATCTAAAAATTCCTGCCAATCATTTTTATCTGAAGCTACATTTTTAACATCAACTTCCAGATATTTTCCCTTGTTAACGGTTAGGTACATTATAAAGGAGAAAACAACAATTACAGCCCCGTAAAAAATAGAATTCTTGTACTTACGCATGTGTGTTATTTTAAATTTTACACAAAAGTGCTAAACCTTGCTTAAACACTTGTTAACGTTGTAAAATAAAACGCAGATAATGTAACAAAACGCAAAAAAGTTGTAATAAAGATTTTACAACAGCATTAAAAATTCGTTTCTAAAGTTGATGCCTATTGTAAATGTTTTAGGTTTACCGTCGATTAAAATTTTAGATACAATTTCATCGTGCGAGTAGTAGTTCACGCTGTTCATGGCGATAATTTCGCGTTTGTTGATACGAGAAAATTTTCCGGTTGGCAGAATTTCCTTCAGTTTTTCAAAGGAATTATTTTTAACCAAAAGTGTGGTTTCATCTTTAAAGTGAATGATCTTATCACGACTGTCCACATCGGAAACCGTTATGTAAAACACATCGTTAGTATTGATGATACTTTTTCCTTTTTCGGAATTCAGCGTAATATATTCCGAAACCTGCTTGGCTTCTTTTGTTAGTTTTTCAATTTTACGGAATGCTTTTTCCAATCGATCTTTCTGTACCGGTTTTGTAATGTAATCGATCACTTCCAAATCAAAAGCTTCTACAGCAAAATCGCGATAGGCTGTTGTAAAAACAATATGCTTATCTGATAATAAATTAGCAATCTGCAAGCCGTTGATCGATGGCATTTCGATATCGGAAACACAAACATCAAAATCTAATTCGTCTTTTTCCTGAATAAATTTTTCGGCGTTGTTGTAGGCTTTCACCACCTCAACTCCGCTTATCTGCTCGCACAACAACTTTAAATATTGCAAGGCAAGCAACTCATCATCTAACAAAACACAGCGCAGCATTATTCTTCTAATTTAATTTTTAATGATACAGAATAAATCTGATCGTGGATACTTTTTTGCAGTTTGTATCGATCTTCATACAAATGCTTCAATCGTTTTTCCAAACTGCTAACACCAATACCTCCGCTTGTTTTAGCCAACGGAGTTTGAACCGATATTTTGTTGGATACCGAAAGCGTAAAATAACCGTTGTTCAGTTCCACAACAATAGAAATGAAGGAATCGTTGTTTTGGGTATCAGCATGTTTAAAGGCATTTTCAATAAGATCGATCGCTACCAAAGGTGCAATAACTTTTCGTTCTAAAAACGGATCGCGATCATCAATCAAAATTTTGGTTCGCAAATCAAAAAGCGGACTTAATTTTATTTTATTGATCTCGATTAAGTTCTTAATAAAATTGATTTCATCGCGCGGTGTAACCAACTGTTTTGGGGTTTTATACAAAACATAATCCAACACATTCGATAATTTTTCAATAGTATAATACGATTGATAAACGTGCGACTGTATAGAATTCAGTACATTTTTAAAAAGATGCTGGTTTAAACGCGTATCGATATTTTCTAACTCAATAGTTTCGTACTTGCGTTCTAAATAACCTGTCGATTTATGATAATCGTCGATCGTTTGCTTGTACTTGCGCATTCTGAACCAGAAATAACCAACAGCAACAATCAATACTAAAATTATATAGTCTTTAAAACCCATTAGTCGTTTACAACAATTGGTTTCGCAGGTGCTTTTGTGCTTACATCCATCACAGGAACCAAACCTTCTGCAGGCATATAGATAATTTGAGGAAGCGAGCCTTTATCTGCCAATTTCTCTAAAGTTCTAATAAACAAATACTGGTTATAAGTTGTATTTAATGTTCCGTTTTCCAACTTCATTGCTTCTGCCATACCGCGTGCGCGCTCAACTTCTGCCTGGGCATTCAGTTTTTCAGCTTCTAAACGGGCTTTCGCTTCTTCGATTAAAATTTTACGATTTTGTTCTGCCTTTGCCATTTCGGCTTTTCCAGCCATTTCCTGTTGCCAAACGTTGTAAACCGGCAACCCCACCATTAATACCACCACCAAAACGGCAATGAATGCAAATACAATTACTAATGCTTTTGAATTTTTCATACTAATCTAATGCTCCTTTTATTGTAAAGCCTAAAGATACAATATAATTTCTAAAATCGCTTGGTTTTGTAAAGTCGCCCTTGCCGAAAGTAAACTGATAACCTGCATTTCCGGTCATATATATTGCGGTATTACTTTTAGGATCGATGTTTGCCAATTTAACAGATAAATCAATATTAGGGGTCAATGAAAAATAGGCATCACGATTTAAACGAACAGGTGTTTTTACTACTGTTGTTACTCCTGTTTCTTCGTCATAATGTTCCTCAATCTTCAACTGATTTTTATCGCGTAACGTGCTTAAAGAAAGTCCCGGAGAAATTCCCATTCCAATTTGAAACTTATCTTTATTCACCACATCGTACTGTAAAGGCACATTGATGCCTAAATAATGTACAATTGAATTATTAGTATCATAGCCAAAACCATGTGTAAACTTATCGTTTGTATAGATATAGTTGTTCCCGATAGAGAAAGCGTCGGTTATATAATATCTTAAACCGACTTCGGCTCCTAAACGGTTGTTGTTAAAAACCGGTAAAACGGTTGCTTTTGCAGTAAAAGCCAAATCGTTTTTTTGTGATTGAGCAAAGGTTATTTGTGCAAATAAAAGGGCTGATAAAAGTAGTGCGTGTTTCATAATGTTAGATTTTTATTCTGCCAATACAAAAAGCAAGCCAAAAAGAAAACCGCTCGGTTTATTGAGCGGTTTTGTATCTAAAAAATAATCTGTGCATCGGTGGGAATAAGACTAAAACCCAGCCAAATTGATGATTTTACCAGGAACGATAATTATTTTTTTAGGTATTTTACCTTGTAATTGTGCCTGTGTGCGTTCATCGTTCATTATGATTTCTTCGATTTGTTCTGCGGTTAAATCTAAAGGTAATTCAATTTTAAAACGCATTTTTCCGTTGAACGAAACCGGATATTCTTTTGAACTTTCTACCAGATATTTCTCTTCGAATTTAGGGAAAGGCTGTTGTGAAACCGAATCGGTATGCCCCAACATATTCCATAATTCTTCTGCAATGTGTGGTGCATAAGGCGAAATTACAATTGCCAACGGTTCTAAAATAGCTCGGTGGTTGCATTTTTGCTGTTGCAGTTCGTTTACGCAGATCATGAATTGAGAAACTGATGTGTTGAACGAGAAATTCTCTATATCTTCAGTAACCTTTTTAATGGTTTTGTGTAACGATTTGTACATTTCTGCCGTTGGTTCGTCGTTGGTAACGATTAATCCGTTATCGTCTGCATATAAACGCCATAATTTTTTAAGGAAACCAAATACACCTGTAATTCCTGCAGTATTCCAAGGTTTTGACTGTTCTAACGGACCTAAAAACATTTCGTATAAACGCAAGGTATCTGCACCGTATTCTTCACAAATATCATCAGGGTTTACAACATTGTATTTAGATTTCGACATTTTTTCAACCTCACGAGTAACAACAAAAACATCTTCTTTATCTGATATCAATATTGCCTCTGAATATTCAATATATCTATTATCACTTTTAAATTTATCTAAATCTAAAATGTTTGAAACAGGATCTACCATACTAACATCTACGTGAATTGGAGTTGAGAAACCAAAAGTGACACTATTTACTTTTAAATCAAAAAAGCCAATTTCTGTATGATTTATAAGATTTTCTCTAACTTTATTAGCAAGCTTACTCTCTATTTTTCCATTTATAAAATCTTCTCCAATTAAATCTTGTTCAATTAATGCATAATCATCAACAGATATTTCTTCCGTTCCTATTTGTTTACCATCAATATCTTTATGAATAATAGTGAAATTTCCATCTAGTCTTTGTCTATAAACAAAAGCACTCATTCCCAAAATCATTCCTTGGTTGATTAATTTTTGGAACGGTTCTTCGGTTGGTACAATTCCCATATCCTTTAAAAACTTGTTCCAAAAACGTGAATACAGTAAATGTCCCGTTGCATGTTCGCTTCCACCAATGTATAAATCTACATTCTGCCAGTAATCAATTGCTTCTTTCGATGCGATTTCGTTTTCATTGTCAACATCCATATATCGCAACCAATACCACGATGAACCTGCCCAACCCGGCATGGTATTTAATTCTAAAGGGAAAATAGTTTCATCATTAATTTCTTCTGTCGAAACAACTTTATTATTTACCGTATCCCAAGCCCAATTGGTTGCGTTGCCTAATGGCGGCTGACCGTCTTCGGTTGGTAAATATTTTTCAACTTCGGGTAATTCGATAGGTAAATATTTCGGATCGATCATTTTAGGTAATCCGTTCACGTAATAAACCGGATAAGGCTCGCCCCAATAACGCTGACGCGAAAAAACAGCATCGCGCAAACGGTAATTTACTTTCGCTTTCCCCTGCCCTATTTTCTCTAATTCGTCGATAGCTTTTTTAGTCGCTGCCTTGTAATCAATTCCGTTTAAAAAATCGGAATTCTGTAATTCAAAACCAGTTTTTTCGGTGTACGCTTCTTCAGAAATATCCTTATTAAAAATATTAATGATTTCGGGCATTCCGTATTGTCCGGCAAAGTGTTTCGCAAACGCATAATCGCGCTCATCACCACACGGAACCGCCATAACCGCACCTGTACCGTATCCTGCTAAAACATAATCGCCAATCCAGATTGCAACCGGCTTTTTGGTAAAAGGATGTTCTGCATAGGCACCTGTAAACACTCCCGAAATGGTTTTAACATCTGCCATACGCTCACGTTCTGAACGTTTTGCAGTTGCTTGGATATACGCATCAACCGCCGCTTTTTGATCAGCAGTTGTAATTGCTGCAACCAATTCGTGTTCCGGAGCCAATGTCATAAAATTCACTCCGAAAATAGTATCAGGACGGGTTGTGAATACTTCGATTTGATGAGATGTCTCGACTTCGCTCGACATGACATTGAAAGTTACAGACGCTCCAACCGATTTCCCAATCCAATTGCGTTGTGCTTCTTTGATAGATTCGCTCCAATCAATGGTATCCAAACCTTGCAACAAACGTTCTGCATAAGCAGAAATACGCATGCTCCACTGTGTCATTTTTTTACGGATGACCGGATGCCCGCCACGTTCTGAAACGCCGTTTACAATTTCATCGTTCGCCAAAACCGTTCCTAATGCAGGGCACCAGTTTACTTCGGTTTCAGCCAAATAGGTCAATCTGTATTTTAATAAAATTCTTTCTTGATCGTCGGCAGAAAAAGCATTCCACTGATCGGCACAAAAAACGTCGATATTTTCATCGGATACCGCATTTACAGTCGCATTTCCTTCTTTAGAAAATAAATCGATCAACGTACAGATGCTTTCTGCTTTATCGGTATTTTTATTGTACCACGCATTAAACAACTGAATAAAAATGCGCTGTGTATGTTTATAATATTCCGGATTTGATGTACGAACTTCACGGTTCCAATCGAACGAAAAACCAATCTTATCCAACTGTTCGCGGTAACGGTTTATGTTTGTTTCGGTTGTAACCGCAGGATGCTGTCCTGTTTGAATGGCATATTGTTCTGCCGGCAAACCAAAAGAATCGTACCCTTGCGGATGCAGTACGTTAAAACCCTGATGGCGTTTGTAGCGTGCATAAATATCAGACGCAATGTAACCCAGCGGATGTCCAACATGTAAACCCGCACCAGACGGATAAGGAAACATGTCTAACACATAATATTTTGGTTTATTAGATTGATTACTTGCTTTGAACGTATTGTTAGCGCTCCAGTATTTCTGCCATTTGGCTTCTATTTCTTTTGGATTGTATTTCATTTTGTAAGCCTGTGATTTTTAACAATTACAAAATTACTTTAAATTCTTTAGATTACTAATTTTTTATTATATTAACCAATCGTGGAAATTAATCTTGATTAATTTTAAGCGATTATTTTTTTTATACATTTGATTTAATCAAAAAAATCACAAACTTGCTTGAAATAACAAAAAACTTAATTATTTTAGAAAAAATTATCTTTACAAAAATAAATTACATAATAAAGTATTAAAAACATTTGAATATGACTACAACATTTAAACCTATAGAAAAAGAAGATATAGCACATTTAGTTTTCCCTACAGATGACGTATTAACTGATAAACATGAAATTTTGCAACGCAAACAAGATCTTGAAAAATCAATGGCAATGGGAAATACCGATCACGTAAAAATTGAAATTTTCTTTGAAGACGATACAAACCAGCTGGTAGCCAATACAACTGTTTGGGCTGTAACACCAGAACATTTGGTGCTTAAAAAAGGTGTAACTATACCGGTAAACAGAATTTACCGCATTATATAAAAGCAGTTTTAAAATATTTATTTGTGTTATTCCGGACTTGTTCCGGAATCGCTTTTTTAGTTAAGAACGTAATTAGAAACATTACTTTTTCAACATTCTAAAGATTGGTTAAGTATATTTTTAAATTGTTTATTATCTTTACCCATTAAAAAATAAAATTATGGCTACAGCGTACGAAAAATATCAAAAGCGCAGATTAATATCGTCTTACTTTTCGGTTATTTTAAGTATTTTTTTAGTGTTGTTTTTGTTGGGATCATTAGGAATGTTCGTGATTAATTATGGAAAAATATCGAACAATTTTAAGGAAAACATTCCAATGTCGATCTATTTTAAAGAGAATGTAAACGAAACACAGCTTGCAGCCTATCAAACCGAATTAGGTAAGCAGAAATTTATTAAAGACCTTACTTTTGTTCATAAAGATTCGGCAGCAAACGCGCACCAAAAAACAATTGGCGAAGATTTCGTGAAGTTTTTAGGCTTTAATCCGCTACAACATTCGTTCGATTTGCATTTTAACGGCGCTTACGTTGAAAAAGATTCTATCAAAGACATTGAAATAAGCATTAAAGAAAACCCGTTGGTTGACGAAGTTGTTTACGATTCGCAATTGGTTGATTTAGTGAACAAAAATATAAAAACAATAAGTTTCTGGATATTGATAATCAGCGGCGTATTTGCTTTTATATCAATACTTTTAATTAACAGTTCGCTGCGTTTATCGATCTATTCAAAACGTTTCATCATAAAAACCATGCAAATGGTTGGCGCAACAAAATCGTTCATTCGTAAACCATTCATCGTTACAAGCGTTAAATTGGGTGTTATTGGTTCGGTTTTGGCAATCATCGGTATTTTGGCATTAACAGCTTATGCAGACAGCAAACTGCCTACTTTGGGATTAATGAGTGATATACAGTCGATTGTTTTAGTATGTGGAGCCGTTTTTATTGTCGGAATAATCATTACCTACATTAGCACGTATTTTGCAACACAACGTTTTTTAAATTTAAAATCAGACGATTTATACCTGTAACTTATGGAAAATAATACCGAAAAATCATTTTTGTTCAGCAAACAGAACTACATACTTTTATTGGCAGGTGTCGCAGTAATTGCTTTGGGCTTTTTACTGATGGCAGGCGGAAACAGTGAAGATCCGAATGTTTTTAACGAAGCTGTTTTCAGTTTTAGAAGAATTCGTTTGGCACCAACCGTAATTTTTATTGGATTTGGAATCTGCATTTATTCGATCTTTAAAAACCCTGCAAAAAAATCATAAAAACCTTATAAATGGATTTATTACAAGCCATCATCATTGCAATTGTTGAAGGACTAACCGAATATTTACCTATATCATCTACAGCTCACATGGGCTTTACCGCGGCTCTTCTAGGAATGGAAGAGTCTGAGTTTTTAAAGATGTTTCAGGTTTCCATACAGTTTGGAGCCATCTTATCAATCGTTGTTTTATATTGGAAAAAATTCTTCGATTTCAGCAACCTGCAATTCTACTACAAACTGGCATTTGCCGTAATTCCTGCATTGGGATTGGGGTATTTGTTAGACGATAAAATTGAAGCAGTTTTAGGAAACCAAATTGCTATTTCATCGGTTTTAGTCATCGGCGGAATCGTACTTTTATTTGTGGATCGCTGGTTTAAAAATCCTAAAATCATTCACGAAAAAGACATTTCGTTTAAAACGGCAATCACCATAGGTTTTTGGCAATGTTTGGCAATGATGCCGGGAACATCGCGTTCGGCAGCATCGATCATCGGTGGTATGACGCAAGGTTTAAGCAGAAAAGCAGCAGCAGAATTTTCGTTCTTTTTGGCAGTTCCAACCATGTTAGCCGTTACGGTTTACTCAATTTTTGTAAAAACATGGGGCAAAGGAACAGCAACCGAAATGAAAGGTTACGAAATGATTTTGCAGGATGATCACCACATTATGCTTTTTATAATTGGTAACGTTATTGCATTTATAACTGCTTTAATTGCTGTAAAAACATTCATTGCCGTACTTACTAAATACGGATTTAAATTTTGGGGTTGGTACCGAATCATTATTGGTATTGGGTTGTTAATTTACTTTTATACGAAATAATGCAGAAATTATCAAAGGAAGATTTTCTGGAAGGACAGATTTTACTGATAGACAAACCGTTAACTTGGAGTTCTTTTCAGGCGGTAAACAAAATAAAATACGCGTTACTAAAAAATTTAGATCTTCCTAAAAAGTTCAAGATCGGGCATGCGGGAACGTTGGATCCTTTAGCATCGGGACTTTTAATTATCTGTACCGGAAAATTTACCAAACGCATTGCCGAATTGCAAGGGCAGATCAAAGAATACACCGGAACGATTACTGTTGGCGGAACAACACCATCATACGATTTAGAGACCGTAATTAATCAGGAATTTCCTACCGATCATATATCGAACGAATTAATAGAAGAAACTCGCAAACAATTTATTGGAGTTATAGATCAGTTTCCTCCTATTTTTTCTGCATTGAAGAAAGACGGAAAACGTTTGTACGAACACGCCCGTGCTGGCGAAGAAGTTGAAATTCAATCGAGAAAAATTGAAATTACCGAGTTTGAAATTACCCGAATTGCCTTACCCGAAATTGATTTCAGAGTAGTTTGTAGCAAAGGAACTTATATTCGTTCATTAGCTTTCGATTTTGGAAAAGCTTTAAATTCAGGCGGGCATTTAACCGCTTTACGAAGAACCAAAATTGGCAATTTTTCTGTAGACGATGCCATAGATCCGTTAGCCTTTGAAAAAATATACAATCCAAATTTTAAAGAAGCCGAATAAGCTTCTTTTTTGCTTATGAGAAAAATCTTTCAGATAAGTTTATTAATTTCTATATTTCAAGTAACTGCTCAAGAGAAGAAATCTGCTTTTGAACAATATCAGGCAATAGATTACATGTTACTATTCAACGCAAATTCAAATAAAGAAAGTTATTACGATGCCAATACCGGGCAAATGGAAGAACCTTCAAAATTTGTAATTGGCGGAATTGCCGGTCATTATGAATACGGAATTGCTTACAAGCAATGGATTCGCCTTGGATTACTTACAGGAATTCATGCAAACTTTTTTGACAGTGCTTATACAATTCCAATTGCTCCGACTGTAACTTTAGCACCATTAATTGGCGGTGAAGCCAGAATTTACGGTAAGGTAGCCTATGGCTGGAATACGGCAATTGGCAGAGGAAACTTAAACGGAGTATTTTCTCATTATCATTTTGGGGTTGAACTTGGCGGTGGTTCTAGAATTTTCTTATTTGCTAACGACCATCAATTTAGATTAAAACAGCAAGTTTACCGTACATTAGGTATTGGTTTTGGCGGTACGCTTTTTAAAGATAAAAAATAATCAACATATGAAAAACATTCTATTCTTTTTACTTTTCTCCATATCTATTTTCGCTCAAAAAACCGAATTAGAAAATGGCGATCTGCTGTTTATCAATATAAATTGTGGCGGTATGTGCGATGCTATTAATGCGGTTACAAACGGCTACAACAACAACGATTTTAACCACATGGGTTTGGTTGTTTCTACAAATAATAAAGATTTTTTTGTTTACGAAGCCATTGGCAGTGCTGTTGTAAAAACGCCGCTTAAAGATTTCCTAAAGTATACCAAAAATACGATTTATGTCGGCACATTAAAACGTAAATATGCTAGTTTAATTCCAAAAGCTATCTCGTTTTGCGAAGAACAATTAGGTGTTCCGTACGATGATGACTTTTTATACGATAATGGTAAATATTATTGTTCTGAATTCATTTATGATGCGTTTAAATTCGCTAATAAAAACAAACCGTTTTTTAAATTGTTCCCAATGACTTACAAAGAACCAAAGTCTGACAACTTTTTTCCTGTTTGGACAGCACATTTTGCAAAACGCGGAATAGAAATACCCGAAGGAAAACCAGGCTGTAACCCAGGCGGAATGAGTCTTGATAAAAAAATTACACTTAAAGTCTTTAAGCAATCATAAAGTAAAAAGGTCATTCTAAAAAGTGCTTTGTAAAAAAAACTTCTTTTTTTTCGATCTAAAAAAACGTAACTTTATAAAGAACAAGAAAATTATAAAGCTATGAGTTTAGAAAAATTTAAATCGTTACACAATCAAAACCAACCGTTACTAATTGCCAATACGTGGGATGCCATTAGCAGTAAAGCTGCCGAAAAAGCGGGTTTTCAGGTTATAGGAACATCAAGCCATGCCATTGCAAATATTTTGGGGTATGAAGACGGTGAAAACATTCCGTTTGAAGAAATGTTTTTTATTGTCGAAAAAATTGCGAAATCAACATCACTATTGGTTTCTGCCGATTTTGAATCAGGATATTCTGACGATCCGCAACAGGTTGCTAAAAATGTTGAGAAATTGGTCGATGCCGGTATTTTAGCAATCAATCTTGAAGACGGATTAACCAAAGGAAAAGATCGATCTTTAGGTAATATTTCTGTTTTGACTGATAAGATCAAAGCAATAAAATCGCATCTTCAATCAAAAGGAAAAGATATTTACATTAATGCGCGTATAGACACCTTCACAACCAAACATGCTGATGCTATCAATGAAACTTTAAAACGCATTAAAGCTTATGAAGCTGCCGGTGCCGACGGATTTTTTGTTCCATTGATCAATACAGACGAAGACATAAAAGCAGTTTTGGAAACCACCAAACTTCCCTTAAACGTTTTTATGAAAGATGGTTTGAAAACTTATGAAGAGTTTGCTGCTTTGGGTGTACACAGAGTAAGTTACGGCAACGGAATTCATGCAAAAATTACCGAAGCTACCAATAAAGCCTTTGATGATTTAATGAAAACTAAATCATTAAGTTAAATAAAAAAACGTAAATCCTTAACCCGAAAAGTTAAGGATTTATTGTTAAAAAAAAGTTCAATAAAAAACAACAAATCTTTAAATTCACTACTTTTATCCATCATAGTATTTAAGCTGTAATTTAAGTATGAGTTTTAATTATATAGAGATTGAACGCGTAACAAAGCTTACGAAAAAAGAGTTCATAGAGAATTACTACAAAAAGCAGAAGCCTGTGGTAATTACCAATCAAATTGAAGACTGGCCTGCATTTACCAAGTGGAATTTAGACTTTATTAAAGAAATTGCCGGCGATAAAACAGTTCCGCTTTACGACAGCAGAAAAACCGATTATACCAAAAAAGTAAACGAGCCCGATTTTAAAATGACAATGGCAGAATACATTGATATTTTAGAAAAAGGACCAACCGATTTACGCATTTTTCTTTATAACCTAATGAAAGATGCTCCGTCTATGAAAGATGATATGCGTTGGCCCGATTTAGGCATCAGGTTGCTTAAAAATTTGCCGTTGGTGTTTTTTGGTGGCGAGAATGCCAAGGTTTTTATGCATTACGATATTGATTTTCCAAATATTTTCCATTTTCATTTCGATGGAAAAAAACAATGCGTGTTGGTAGATCCTAAAGAAACAAAATACATGTACCGCTTGCCCTATTCGTGGATTTGTCATGAAGAAATAGATTTTGACAATCCCGATTTTGACCGTTTTCCGGCACTTAAAAAAGTAAATCCGTACATTACGCAGTTACAACACGGCGAAATGCTATACATGCCCGAAGGTTGGTGGCATTACATGAAATATCAAACGCCCGGATTTTCGTTAAGTTTACGATCGTTGGCAGGCAGACCAAAAAATTTGTTCAACGGTTTAAAAAATGTAGTTTTCAACAGATATTACGATAATTATATGCGTAAAACAAAAGGTCAACAATGGTTAGATTACAAAGATGCCGAAGCCATTAGAAGAACGAATGCTTTGTTGAAATAATCAAAAACGCAGCTTAATTAGCTGCGTTTTTTAATAAATCTATAAGTTCATTCTGCATAGAAATTCCTTTATCGTTGTTGTACCAAATCTGGATACCTTCTTTTACTTTTTCATTAAAACCTCCGTTTTCATCTAACAATCGTTTTACTTCAATTTGTGCAGTTGCAGGACGCGGCCCCCAAGTAAACAATTCCTTATCTAAATCAGCAGAAACAGCGATTAATTTAGGAATAGATTTTCCCCCATTGGTTAAATACTGCTGCATTAATTCGTCGTTATCATCACGTAAAACCAAACGTAAATCAATCATTGGATTTATTTCGGCAAGCTTTTGCAATACCGGAACATTCTGTGCAGCATCGCCACACCAACTTTCTGTAAGCACGATCCAAACCTGTTTTTCGGCAATCTGTTTTGTAATGTTTTCCAATTCTGGAAGTATCTGTTGGGTTTTATCTAAACGCTTCATTCTGGCACGGTTCAGTTTTGTAAAATCGGTAAGCATCTCGTTTTGCTCGTGTCCGGTTGAACTGTTCTCGTTAATTTTTTGGTCGATCAAATTTAAATAATCGTTATAAGACATCGAATTTTCGATTGCTTTTTGAAATATTGCCTGCATAATTTGTATTTTTATACAAAAATAACGATTTAACGTTACAAAAAATAATGAATAACAATTCCACCGTTTTCGGTTTGGCATTATCGGGCGGCGGTCATAAAGGAATTGCCCATGCCGGTGTGTTACAGTTTTTAAACGAACAAGAAATTTTTCCAGAAATTATTTCGGGAACAAGTGCAGGATCTATTGTGGGCGGATTGTATGCCAACGGAATGAAGCCAAAAAGCATCCTTACTTTTTTTAAATCGGTAAGTTTGTTCAGTTGGACACATTTATCTTTTAAAAAGGCTGGTTTTTTAGATGCCGATCAGTTTGCACGCTATCTTGATAAAGAATTTGGCGATAAAACCATTAAAGATTTAGATATTGAACTGTATATTTCGGCAACCGAAATTGAACGAGGCAAGTTGAAGATCTTTCATAAAAACACAAAAGTAGTTTCGGCAATATTGGCATCAAGTGCCTTTCCCGGAGTGTTTTCGCCGGTAATCATCAACAACAAAGTGTATAGCGACGGCGGTATTTTAAACAATTATCCGGTAAACACCATTCAAGGGCGATGCGATTTTTTAATAGGAAGCAATGTAAATCCGGTGTTAATGTACAATCAAACTCGGTTTACATCGATAAAATCGGTTGCGTTAAGGGCGTTTGAAATTATGATGATGCAAAACACTTTTCCGCAAAACGAATTGTGCGACTGGCATATTCAACCCGAAGCGCTTGCAAATTACAGTACCTTTGAAACATCGAAAAAAAGAATGGACGAAATTTTCGATATCGGTTATCAGGAAGCAAAAAAAGAACTTCGAAAAAATAAAAGATAAATTACCTTAATAGAATCGTTCATAATTGATAACTTTCAATTATGTGATTTTTTTCGTAAATTTGAATTGTAAAGAGTTTTAAAACCATGGACTTACAGACTAGAAAAATAGAATTTGTACAGGCTTTTCTTAAACTTCAAAGTGAAGAAATGATTTCTCAATTTGAAAAACTTTTAAGAAATGCAAAACAATCAGAATCTGAAAACGATTTTGAGCCTTTTACTGTGGAAGAACTAAACGAACGTATTTTACAATCGGAAAAAGATTTTGAAAACAACAATTTTAAAGCAACCGCCGAACTTCTTTCAAAATATTAAGCAGTGAAATATAAAATTGTGTGGTCGGCATTTTCTGAAAAACAAATTGATGATATTTTCAATTATTACACGCAAAAAGCAACCTACAAAGTTGCATTAGATATTATTACCAAAATACTTTTAGCTCCCGATATTTTAATCGAAAACCCAAAAATCGGACAAAAAGAACACACTTTACAACACAGATTAATTACCTATCACTATATTTTAGCGTTGAATTATAAAATCATTTATTCCATTGATCATGATGAAATGCTGATAAAAATTGCCGATGTTTTCGATACCCGTCAAAACCCAAATAAAATAGAACGGGAAAAATAAAAGATAAATTACCTTAAGCGTTTTTAAAGAATAGCAAAAATAATATATTTGCAAATAAATTTTCCTCAGTATGAAATACAAAAGAATACTTCTAAAATTAAGCGGTGAAGCTTTAATGGGCGATAACCAGTACGGCATTGACCCAAATCGCTTGGCAGAATATGCCCAAGAAATAAAAAAAATCGTTAATTTAGGTGTGGAAGTAGCCATTGTAATTGGCGGAGGAAACATTTTTAGAGGTGTTGCCGGAGCAAGTAAAGGAATGGATCGTGTACAAGGCGATTATATGGGAATGCTGGCAACGGTAATTAACGGAATGGCATTACAAGGTGCGTTGGAAGATGCAGGAATGCTTACGCGTTTGCAGACTGCCTTAAAAATTGAAGCAATTGCAGAACCTTACATTAAACGTAGAGCCGTTCGTCATTTAGAAAAAGGCAGAATTGTAATTTTTGGTGCAGGTACGGGAAATCCGTATTTTACGACTGATACCGCTGCTGTTTTAAGAGGAATTGAGGTTGGTGCCGATGTTATTTTAAAAGGAACCAGAGTTGACGGTGTTTACACTGCCGATCCTGAAAAAGATCCTAATGCAACTAAATACGAAAACATTTCGTTTGCCGATGTTTTGGAAAAAGGATTAAACGTTATGGATACCACCGCATTTACTTTAAGTCAGGAAAACAACCTACCAATTGTTGTTTTTGATATGAATAAAGAAAGTAATTTATTAAAAGTTTGCCAAGGCGACAATATTGGTACAACGGTTTATTAACAAAGATATTTTAAGCAATGACAGAAGAAATTAATTTTATTATAGACGAAGCAAAAGAATCAATGAACGGTTCTATTGAGCATTTAAACAAAGCCTTGTTAAACATTCGTGCTGGTAAAGCTAACCCGCAAATGTTGGGTGCTGTTTTTGTAGATTACTACGGATCGGCAACTGCTTTATCACAAGTAGCAAACATCAACGTACCCGATCCGCGTACGTTAACTGTTACTCCTTGGGAAAAAAACATGTTACAGCCTATTGAAAAAGCAATTATGATTGCCAATTTAGGGTTAAACCCAATGAATAACGGTGATATGATTATCATTAACATTCCTGCGTTAACAGAAGAGCGTCGTAAAGATTTGGCAAAACAGGCGAAGACAGAAGCCGAAGATGCTAAAATATCAATCCGTAATGCTCGTAAAGATGCGAATACCGACATCAAAAAACAGGAAAAAGAAGGAACTTCTGAAGATGTTTGTAAAGATGCCGAAGACCGCGTTCAGAAATTAACCGATAATTTCATTAAAAAAATCGATGAAATCTACGCTGAAAAAGAAGCAGAAATCATGAAAGTATAATTAAAAAGCCACTCAATCGAGTGGCTTTTCTGCTAAATAAATAGCTATCAAAAATGTTTGTATTGGTTCTAGTTTGTTAAGGTGAGTTCGCATGAAATAATGGAATAAGGTTTTGCACTATTTCTTTCTTTAAAAAATGTATTTTCAGTACTCATTAATTTCCATTCATCGTTACCAATGTTATGTTTAATAAATGACCGTTTATAATCATTTGTAGGCATAGCTAATAAACTTGGATTATATGATTTATTTAGATGTTTTTTTCCTTCAAAAACATAGGAATATTCATAATAATTTTCTTTAATATTGATCCATTCAAAAACAATTAGAAGACCATTATCAGGTATTAAAATTTTATGATCTCTTAAATCTGTAGTCGAAATTTTAGTCCCTCTTTTTGCTTTACCAACGATCAATTCATCATGAAGTAATTTTAACGGAAACCCTTCTTTATCCGTTTCATAAAATCGGATACCATATGTTGATTCCTTTTGTTCAGATCTCAAGTAGAATTTCACTTCTTTCAAAAAAAGTGTTTCTTCCATACTTTTTTCATAAGGAAAAAATCTTCCAAAACTCCATGTATGTGCCATAGCATTAGTTCCATAACTAAAACTACTATTTTTAACTTGTCCTACTTTCAACGTTTTAGTTTGCTTCATCGATACAATCAAAACCTCATCTAAAACTTCGCTATTTGGTTCTAATAAAACAATATCAGTTAAAAGTTGTTGTTTAGTTTCGTAGCCAACGGCATCAAAAACAAAAACTTCGTGTAAAAATTCATTGGGTATTATAAAACTTCCGTCGGGTTCGGCATTCACCTTAAAAGTTCCGTTTTCAGTAAAAATACTTGTGTATGCAATTGGTTCATTGGTTGAACTATCCTTTACTAAAAAAGATTTTTGTGCAAAGGCTGGTATCGAAAGTAAAAAGAAAAGTAGCAGTTGTTTCATAAATACAATTTGGTTATTGCAAACCTAATTGTTAAAACGTTAAAGAAATTTAAATAGTATATTAAATATTACAAAAATTTAATGATTGGCAAAAACGATCGCTTTTTTAAAAGTAAACGAAATAATATCTTTGATAAAAAATAAAAGATGTATTTATCTAACAAACAACTGAAATTATTTTGTTTGGAATGCGTTAAAACGGTCGATGAATCTGCAGAAAGCAAAATTTTTCCGCTTTTGGAACAATTGGTTAAACAGCACAGTATTGTGAATGTTTACAAAGCTGTTGATTCTATTGAAGATTTTGAAAACAGTTTAAACACACTGCTTTATGAGGATCGAAATTTTAAAGATTACGATTTGCTTTATTTTATCTGTGGCGGAAGTGAAAACGAGATTATTGTAAACGATTACCTATACACTTTAGAAGAAATTGCCGAGCTTTTTGAAGGAAAATTAAAAGGTAAAATACTGCATTTTGCCAATTCTAAAACACTTAATCTGGATAGTGAAACTGCTCAATATTTTTTAGATGTTACGGGCGCAAAAGCTATATCGGGTTATCAGGATCAAAGTTTTACAAGCAGTATGTTGTTAGATTATCATTTTTTTAGTCTGTACCCCGATTTTGATGATGTTACCGATGTTGTTGAAGCGTTGTTTCAAAAACATTATGCCCTATGCACCAATTTAGGGTTTCATCTGTATTATTAACTCCCAGTCTTCGTCGCAGTCATCCTGAACTTGATTCAGTATCGCATACTTAAATGTAAGATAATGAGAAGCTGAAACAAGTTAAGCTTGACAAATGTTAATCATAGATGAGTTAAATTTTAAATAGACAATTGAAGAAACTGGTATTAAAATTGTATATTTATTAAAAATGAAAATTATGAAAAAGCGAATTATAGCACTTACCGTTTTATGTTTAGGAATTGTAACCGTTGCCACTGCGGCAAAACTGATTCCTAATACTGCGAGTGAACAAAAATCAGACGATAAGCAGAAAGAAATTGTGATTGAAGGTGTTGGTATTTCTAAAACAATTGAAGCTACCGGCGATGAAACGATTAGAATTGAAGGCACAAACAACAAAATCACCATAAAAGGTTCGTGTAACGCCATTAAAATTGAAGGCGTGGACAATGTTGTTACGGTTGACGATGTAAAATCGATCAGTGTTGAAGGAACCGGAAACAAAGTCAGTTACAAGAAAACATCGGCTGCCGATGGCAAAGTTATTAGTGCAGTTGCCGGTGTAAACAATAAGATTACAAAAATATAAGCAGTTAAAATCCGTTTTTAAATTGAAACGGATTTTTTGTTTTTGTACTTTTGAATGAAATTGATCTCCCATGAAAATCATTCAACTATTTCTGCTTTCTGTAATTTCGATATTGGTTTTAAGTTGTTATACACAACAGAAAAAATCAGAAAACAAAACCGTTTATCAGTCCGAAACATTAGTCATTACACAGGTTTCGCCGAACGTGTATCAGCATACATCGTTTTTACAGACCGAAAGTTTTGGCAATGTGCCATGCAACGGAATGATTGTTCACAACAATAATGAAACGGTGATTTTTGATACGCCCGTTAACGATGAAATTTCAGAAGAATTGATCCAATGGATTCAAAACAGCTTAAAAAGCAAAATAAATGCGATTGTCCCAACGCATTTTCACGATGATTGTTTGGGCGGATTAAATACGTTTCACAAGCACCATATTCCATCGATAGCAAACAGCAAAACAATCGAAATTGCAAAAGAAAAGAAACTTCCTGTTCCTTTAAAATCGTTTACCAATCACGAAAAAATAGCCGTTGGGAACCAATTTGCAGAGCTTTATTTTTTTGGCGAAGGTCATACCAAAGACAATATTGTGGCGTATTATCCTAATGAAAAAGTGTTGTTTGGCGGATGTTTGATTAAAGAATTAAATGCAGGAAAAGGAAATTTAGCAGATGCCAACGAAATCGCATGGGCAGAAACTGCAACCAAAGTAAAAGCAAAATTTAACGATGCCGAAGTTGTAATTCCCGGGCACGGCACATTGGGGAACATCGATTTAATTGATTACACCATAAAATTATTCACACAAAAATAATGCAGTACGTTTACATTCACGGTTTTGGCACCACAGGCGCAAACAGCACCAAGTTTAAAAAAATTCTGGCACACGCAACGGCAAAAAATGCAAAAGCAATTGCGTTGGAATGGAACGAACATCAGCCGGATATTTTAGAACAACTGACTTCACAACTTGAAAACGAAATTGATTGGAAAGAACCGGTTTGTTTGATCGGATCATCGACAGGTGGAAATTTCACATACCAGCTTTTAGAGCAATTTTCAGATAAAGAAATATCGTTTGTATTGATAAATCCTTTGCTGAATGTGGAACAACGAAAAATAGACAATTATCTTTTTCCGATGTTGCTGGCAAATCAATTAAAAAATCCGTCAGCAGATTTAGCCAACGGATTGATTCTTTTAGGAAAAAACGACGAAGTTTTAGATTACAATTATACCTACGAGCGTTTGCATAAATTAAACGAAATCATTGTAGGCGAATGGAATCACACCTTGAGTAATTTAGATACCGCCGAATTATTACGTTTGATTGATTCTGTAAACGAATAAATTTAATTAAAACTATCTGAAAGTTACTACTTGTCAAGCTGAACTTGATTCAGCTTCCCATTATTAATTTGAGACTTCGAATCAAGTTCGAAATGATAACCTGTTATATAATTTTCAGGCAGCAATTTATTTTACGCTTTATCATCTGCAGATGGCCCGTAAATTCCCGGAACAGGAAGATCCAGCAAACGCATATAAACCGTTAACTGCCCGCGGTGGTGAATTAAATGGTTGGTAACAATAAAACGCAACGCACCGGTTTTTGGCATCGCAGCAATTACATGATCGCCGGCTTTTAAAGCCCAATCTTCAAAAACAACTGCTTCATCCATTTGTTCAATGATTGCTTTGTTTTTTTCAAAATCACTTTCTAGTTTAGTTAATAAATCATCAACCGAAGTTAATTTTGTAGGCGTATAATCAACATGAAAATCAAAGGTTTCTTTGCTTAAAACAAAATCAACCCAGTTGTGCAGTTCTACAATATGGTTTGTCAATTCACCCAAAGTCATTGACTTTTCGTGTGGTTTGTAACTAAAACTTTCATTGTTTAATCGACTAACAATACGTTTTGTATTTGCTTTTTCGCGTTCTAATTCAATTAGTAATGCTTTTTTAATGCTCATTTTATTTTGTTTTTATTGTTTAGTTTATTTAATCAGGAATATAATCATCTATAGGCGGAGGAAGTATTCTTTCTAAATCTCCAAAATCAACATCTGTCCTCCAATATAATTTTTGTCCTTTGTAACGAAATTTATTACTATAAAATAATATTCTTTTTGATTCATAATTATTACTTATAAAATTAGCAAACTCGCGAAGTTTTTTAATTTCATCTAAATCATATAAGCCATACACATATATTTTTTTAGACCTATTAATCAATTCAAATTGATATGAACCTCCATCTTGTAAGCTTTCGTCATAATACACATCTTTAAATTTTTCAAACTGTAAACTATCTAAGAAGTTATTAATTTTAATCTTTTCCGTTTCTTCTATTAAAAAATAATATACAGAATCATTATCAGGGAAATTTCTAGCTACAAAAACGGTATCATTAATAAATTTTAAAGATACTATATCTTCATTTTTAGCAGTATAACTAAAAACAAAATCTTCATGTAAACGAACCTTATCTTTTTTACACGAAACAAAAATCAATATAAATGCAATAAAAAGAAACCTCATAAAAAGTTCTATTAAAATTGATGTTTGGCATTATATCAAAGATATAAAAATCGGTAACCAACAGCTTAAAAATTAATCGTATCAAAAACTAAAAAAAGTTGTAATTTTACCCACTGTAATTATTGACATCTAAATTATAGCAAAATATAATGAAACATACTAAGATTAAAGATCTTTTAGCAGGGTCGAGTCTTTTACAAGAAGTAGTGGCTAAAGGCTGGGTTCGTACTTTTAGAAACAACCAGTTCATTGCGTTAAACGACGGATCTACCATTCATAACATACAATGCGTTTTAGAATTAGACGCTTTTCCTGAAGAAACCATTAAACGTATTACAACCGGCGCGGCAATTAGCGTTAAAGGTACGTTGGTTGAAAGTCAGGGTAAAGGTCAGAAATACGAAATTCAGGCAAATACGTTAGAGATTTTAGGCGATTCTGATGCCGAAAAATATCCGATACAGCCTAAAAAACACTCGTTAGAATTTTTACGCGAAAACGCTCATTTACGCATTCGTACCAATATGTTTGGTGCTATTATGCGTGTGCGCAGTACGCTTTCTTACGCGGTGCACAAATACTTTCAAGACAACGGATTTTTCTATGTAAACACGCCGATTATCACGGGATCTGATGCCGAAGGTGCTGGTGAAATGTTTCAGGTTACAGCGTTACCTTTAGATGGTTCTGCTCCGAAAAACGAAGACGGAAGCATTAATTACAAAGAAGATTTCTTTGGCAAGCACACAAACTTAACCGTTTCTGGTCAGTTAGAAGGTGAAGCGTATGCTATGGCACTGGGATCGATCTATACGTTTGGACCTACTTTCCGTGCAGAAAATTCAAACACATCGCGCCATTTGGCTGAGTTTTGGATGATTGAACCGGAAGTTGCCTTTAATAATTTAGATGATAATATGGATTTGGCGGAAGATTTCATCAAATTCGTAATTAAATATACGGTTGAAAAATGTGAAGACGATTTATTGCAGTTGGAAGCACGATTGATCGATGAAGAAAAATCGAAACCACAGGCAGATCGTTCGGAAATGACATTGATGGAAAAACTGAAATTTGTTATGGAAAACAATTTCAAACGCGTTTCTTATACCGAAGCTATTGATATTTTAAAAGGATCTAAACCTAACAAAAACAAAAAATTCCAGTATTTAATTGAAGAATGGGGTGCCGATTTACAAAGTGAGCATGAACGTTTCTTGGTTGAAAAACACTTTAAATGTCCGGTAATTTTGTTTGATTATCCTGCAGATATCAAATCGTTCTACATGCGTTTGAACGATGATGGAAAAACGGTTCGTGCAATGGATATTTTATTCCCAGGAATTGGTGAAATTGTAGGCGGATCGCAACGTGAAGAACGCTACGATGTGTTGGTAGAAAAAATGAAGGCGTTGAATATTCCCGAAGAAGAATTATGGTGGTACTTGGATACCCGCAAATTTGGATCGGCGGTTCACTCTGGATTTGGTTTAGGTTTTGAACGTTTGGTATTGTTCGTAACCGGCATGACCAACATTCGCGACGTAATTCCGTTCCCAAGAACACCGCAAAACGCAGAATTTTAAAAAAGAATCTTTCATAGATTTTATAGCATAATAAGTTTGACACAACGCTAATTATTTGTTATTTTTGATAAATTAGTTTGTGTCAAACTTTTTTTATTACTAAAAGTTATAGGAGCATTATAAAATGTTAAAACAGAATTTACAGTTTAAATTATCGCAGAAATTATCGCCACAGCAAATTCAATTAATGAAATTGATTCAATTGCCTACGCTTGCATTTGAACAACGTTTAAAAGAAGAATTGGTTGAAAATCCGGCGTTGGAATCTGGGAAAGATGAAGTGACCGATGCAGATGAGTTTCAAGATAATTCGGACGAATTTGATGATTACGACAATGAACACATCGACACAGACGACATCAACATTGATGACTATCTAAGCGACGACGAAACACCCGATTATAAGCTTAAAAGCAACAATTACAGCGATGATGATGACGAAACCTTTATGCCTATTGAAGCACAGGTTAGTTTCCACCAGAACTTAATTGAACAGTTGAACACCTTTATTTTAACCGATGAAGAGCGTACCATTGCCGAATTTTTAATTGGCAGTATGGACGATATGGGTTACATTCGCCGCGATATTCAGGATATTGTAGACGATATGGCATTTACGCAGGGAATTTACGCAAGCGAAGAGCAGGTTAAAAGCATCTTGGAAGATATTATCCACGAATTGGAACCAAGTGGTGTGGGAGCTCGTGATTTGCAGGAATGTTTGTTGTTACAGCTAAACAATAAAACTCCAAACGAATCGATAGATCTGGCAAAAGACGTTATTGATAATCAGTTCGAGGCTTTTACCAAAAAACATTACGACAAGTTATTACAGAAATACAACGTTTCACAATCGCAATTGCGTAAAGCTATTGATGAAATTGAAAAACTGAACCCGAAACCAGGCGGAAGCTTCGCAGGAAACTCTCGCGCTATAGAACACATCATCCCCGATTTTACCGTAAAGGTCGATGACGGCGAAATTGAACTACATTTAAACAGTCGTAACGCTCCGGAACTGCACGTTTCTAAAGATTATCAGGAAATGCTGCAAACCTATAAAGAAGCGAACCAAAAATCATCGGCTCAAAAAGATGCGGTACAGTTCATCAAACAAAAGTTAGATGGTGCCAAATGGTTTATCGATGCAATTAAACAACGACAAGAAACGCTTTTTGTTACCATGAGCGCCATTATAGAATATCAGAAAGAATATTTTTTAGAAGGTGAAGAAACAAAAATTCGTCCGATGATTTTAAAGGATATTGCCGATATGGTTGGTTTGGATATTTCTACCATTTCCCGAGTAGCCAACAGTAAATATGTTGACACGCCTTACGGAACCAAACTAATCAAGGAATTTTTCTCTGAATCAATGACCAACGATCAGGGTGAAGAGGTTTCAACAATTGAAATTAAAAACATTCTGCAAAGAATTATCGCCGACGAAGACAAGCAAAAACCTTTACCAGATGATAAACTGGCAGAAATGCTTAAGGACAAAGGCTATCCTATTGCCCGCAGAACGGTTGCAAAATACCGCGAACAGTTAGATATTCCGGTAGCAAGAATGCGCAAAAAGATTTAATGAAGTATTTTGCTAAAATAATATCCTACATATTCCATCCTGTTTTTATTCCAACAATAATCACAGGATGTTTTTACTTATTAAATGCCGATTTCTTTGTTCCGTTAGAACAATATCTAGCAACTGGTCAGGCTTTTTTAATGACTTTTCTGTTACCTGTTTGTATTTACTTTTTCTTGAAATCATTGGGATTACTAAAATCATCGGTAATGATTCAGAACCTGCGCGAACGCAGTGCCCCTATGTTTTTAAATATCGTAATAATTAACATTCTGATTTTTAAAATCTGGGAAAACGCCTCCAATTCCTCTTTAAAAGTATTTTTTATCGGCTACTGTATTTCGTACACCATTTTATTCTTCGGTATATTACTAAAGCGTAAGTATAGCGTACACGTAGCAAGCGTTTGCAGTGCCATTCCGCTATTTGTAAACCAAACCACTACTTATTACTTAAACCCGTTTTACATTTTACCGGCGTTATTGCTAATAATCGGTTTGGTAGCTTCCTCTCGTTTATATTTAAGAGCACATACCAACGTAGAAATTATTGTTGGTGCGTTGATTGGTTTTGTACCGTCGTTTATTTTGTTTTACAAGATGTAAAACATCAACCCTACATTCAACATATTTATATGGCTTGAGGTATCAATTGTATTTTTGTTATATAATGGCTTAAAACCATAATATCCGTATAAATTCCAGGTGTTGAAACCTGCCGAAATATAAACTCCTAAATTTGATCTCGACAAAAGATCACTGTTTTTAAAGCTGTGATTTCCTAAAACGCCTTCGTACTTTGAAGTTGAATTTAACAGATAACTGTATTTAATTCCGGTATAAACACGCCAGAATTTATGCGAATGCACTTTTGAATTTCTCCAACGGATTTCAAATGGAATTTCGATATATGACAGTTTCTGTACATTTTTTTCACGATCGTTATCAATTTCAAAAGTAACGGGATCGTTATCAATCAATGCCATATTGTGTCGCAAATTATAAAATGCAAAACCAACCCCCGGAGCAATTGCAACCGTGCGTTGTTTGTTGATCGGAAAATCGCGCAGAAAACCAAAATTTGTTCCTATGGAAATAGAATTCGTCGAAAAATTATCGGGTTGTTTCATCATTAAACTATGCGTTACACCCACATAAAACTGATCTTCACGATAAAATGGATCGGTTACTTTTATGGTTCTGTCCAAAGCCGGCAAACTATCTATAGCCTGCGAAAATGTTTTTAAAGAAACCAAGAGTATCAATATGCTAAAAAAAACTTTCATCTCTTAAAAATTATAAACCAAACCAACACTTAACAACTGTTTAAACTGCACGCGCGGACCTTCGGTAATCTGTGTTCCGTTTACATCGCGCTTGTTTTTAATATCGTCATCATAAATCAAATGTCCGCCCAAAGTTGCCTTAATTAAACTGTTTACCTTCATTTCTAACTGCAACTGCCAATCTACATCAACATTTCCAAAGTTATTCAGATAATCGGTATAAAGTGTCAGGTTGTTTTTAAGATTAACGTTTTTCATGATGGATTTATTCCATTCGCTGGTAAACAAAAACCCCAGTTCGTTTCTCGATTTTTTTCCGGCTTTCAGTAAATTTCCATCAGCATCGAAAATACCACCATCTAAACCAAATTCGCCTTTATTAGCCAAAGTAGCATCTAACACAAAAGTAGATTTTAAAGTAAGCGGCGAAATGTAGGCCTTAAAATTGTTTTTGAAATATTCCGAACCGATACCCGCAAAAAGATACGCCGGTGCAAATGCACGCGAAATTGGATCCTCTACGTTGGGATACGCGTAACCGTTTGCCATTTGGGTATTCAGCGTCATTTTTGCAGAATAATACCAATTTGATTTTACCGATGTTTTATAACCGAAAGATGAATTGATGTTTAAAACGTCGTCGGTTTTACGAAGTTCCAGATTTTCCTGCTTATTTAAACCGTAACGCACTTTTAATTCGTTTAACCACACCGTTCGCCCTTTTTCATATTTCCTGGTAAAATCGCCTTTAACGATACCAGAAACAGAACTAAAACCACCGGCATTCCAGTTAGAGAACGTTCCCTGATTGATATCTAATCCCAAACTGTTCGTTTTTTTCCAGAAACTTACTTCGGAACGAATTGGCGACAAGGCATCATACGGAATTTGCGAATTGGCACGCGGTAATCTATCGTAAACAAATCCGGTTGGTTTTGATATTAAAAAGTACGCCAGATCGGTGTTTTTGTTGCGTTTGGTAACTTCGAACGTTGAAACAACAACCTGCTGTACATCGCCCGATTTTAAATTCATAAGTACCGAATCTTGCAAAACCATTTTAGGTTCTACCGTAATTGGTCGTAAAAAAAGGGTATCGTTTCTTTTTACCAGCGTATCGAAAACCGAAAACTGCGTTCTGTAAAAAGTATTTACATCTGTACTTGTTTTTTTTATGTGTAGAGAATCCAACGGTTGCGAGAAACCAACTGCCGACAATAACATAAAAAAAACAACTATCTTAAATTTAAACATTACGTATTTTTTTAAATAAATTCTGCATAGATTCCACATCTAATCCACACTGCTTAAGCTGTTCGTTCACCGTTGCATGTTCTATAAAAACATCGGGAACACCTAAATTGATTACCTTAATATTTATATTGTTTGCCAAAATAATCTGATTGATTACGCTGCCAAAACCACCTTTAATTACTCCTTCTTCTACCGTAATAATAGTTTCGAAACTGCTAATCAATTCAACAATTTCTGTTTCGCTTAAAGGTTTGATTTGTAAGAAATGATGCACCGCAAAATAATCTGTATCGAAACTTAATGCCTCCAGAACATTTTCCAAAATGGTTCCTGTTGAAAAAACGGCTGCTTTTTTTCCTTCTTTAATCGATTGAATTTTAGAAAGATCGATTGTTTCAAAAGGAACTTTCCAATTTTCGACAGATGAATAACCGCGTGGATAACGAATTGCTACAGGTTTTGAATTGTTATTCTGCACCGAAAATAACGTTTGACGCAATTCTACAGCATCTTTCGGAGCCAAAATAGTAAGGTTTGGAATTGCCTGTAAATACGCAATATCAAAAACACCCTGATGTGTTGCACCGTCTTCTCCCACCAAACCGGCACGATCTATACAGAAAATAACCGGAATATTCTGCAGCGCCACGTCGTGAATCAATTGATCGTAAGCGCGTTGTAAAAAAGTTGAATAAATAGCGCAAAAAACGTTAAATCCGCTTAACGAAATACCTGCTGCCAAAGTAACTGCATGTTGTTCGGCGATACCAACATCAATAGCTCGTTCCGGGAATTCATCCATCATGTATTTTAAGGAGCTCCCAGTTGGCATTGCCGGTGTAATAGCGAATATATTCGAATTTTGCTGCGCTAATTCCAATAAAGTTAGTCCGAAAACATCCTGATATTTTGTAAACTTCTGTATATTATTTTCAAGCAGATCGCCTGTAATTTTATCAAATTTTCCCGGTGCGTGATACAACACCTGATTTTCTTCTGCTTGTTTTAAACCTTTACCTTTTGTGGTAGTGATATGCAAAAACTGTGGTCCGCTTTTAACTTTTAGTCGTTGCAATTCATGAATCAATGCTTTTAAATCGTGCCCGTCAACAGGTCCCACATATTTAAAATTCAATGATTTAATCATGTTGTTACTCTTTGGATTTTCGCCTTGCTTTACTTGCATTAAATAGCTTTTCAACGCACCCACACTCGGATCGATCCCAATAGCATTATCGTTTAAAACAACAATTAAATTGGCGTTTGTTACACCCGCATGGTTTAAAGCTTCAAACGCCATTCCCGATGCAATAGATGCGTCGCCAATTACCGCAATATGCTGAATATCGTTTTCACCATGTAATTTACTAGCAATCGCCATTCCCAAAGCCGCCGATATCGATGTTGATGAATGCCCAACGCCAAAAGCATCGTATTCGCTTTCGCTGATTTTAGGAAATCCGCTCAATCCGTTTTTTTGTCGGTTGGTTTCAAAATCAGCTTTACGTCCAGTTAAAATTTTGTGCACATACGCTTGATGTCCCACATCCCAAACCAGTTTGTCAATAGGCGTATGAAACACATAATGCAGCGCAATGGTTAGTTCTACAACCCCCAAACTCGCACCTAAATGACCACCGTTTACCGAAACAACATCGATAATAAACCTACGGATTTCATCTGCCAACTGTTGCAGCTGTTCCAAGGTTTTCGATTTTAAATCGGCAGGAAATTGAATTGTTGGTAAAATTGGGGTCATTAACTTTTAAATTATTAAACAGATTTACAATAATATCTTATTTTTGAACGAATAATTTACTGATTGAAATGCTGTTGAACGACGAATATTTTATGCGGATTGCTTTAAACGAAGCAAAAGAAGCGCTTTTAAAAAACGAAATTCCTATTGGAGCGGTTATCGTGGCGAATAATTCCATAATAGCGAAGACGCATAATTTAACCGAAAATTTGAATGATGTTACCGCACATGCCGAAATGCAAGCGATTACGGCTGCAGCAAATGCCATTGGCGGCAAGTATTTAAAAAACTGTACGATGTATTTGACGATTGAACCTTGCCAAATGTGCGCCGGTGCATTGTATTGGAGTCAGATTTCTAAAATTGTGGTTGGTGCAAAAGATAACAAACGTGGTTTTACCACAATGGGCGGACAACTGCACCCGAAAACAGAAATAGTTTATGGTGTTTTAGAAAATGAATGTAAGGAATTGATGCTGGCTTTTTTTAAGAATAAAAGATAAAAGCTGTTTAGGAAACCAGTAATTTGTCAAACTGAACTTGATTAACTTCGTTCAGTTCGTAAGCTCGTGTAAGCTTCTCTTAAAGTTTTTAATCAAAATAAATGAGATTCCGGATCAAGTCCGGAATGACAATTAGTTAACTTTCCTAAACAGCTTTCTTATTTAGTTCTCGATACAGAATTTCTCCGCTTCTCTTCGAAATTCTTACTCGAACTGACGCTGTAAATACAAAATATTTAAAATGTCATTCTGAACGAAGTGAAGAATCCTTAAGATTCCTCCTTCGTCGGAATGACAAGTTAAATTTATATTTTTTGCGAAACAGTTTTACTATTTAAAAACGATATCCGACAGAAAGTTGCATTACGCGGTTTTTCCAATCTACATTTGGTTCATCGATAACATTTGTCATTCCGGCATTGTAACGCGCAGAAATCATAAAGTTTAATGGTAAATTGACACTTAAACCAACATTCAGCGAAAAATCGAAATCGTTGAATTTAGGACTGTCCGGATCTAAATCTGAAAATTTGACTTTAGAATCGGTTAAAAATCCGGCTTGTGGACCTGCTTCAATGGCGATTCCGTTGGTAATATAATATTTCAACATTAACGGCACGTTTACATAACTCAAATTAAAATCGTGTTCAACAGTAGCGTTTTCAAACGTAGTTTTCCATTTACCACCTGCTGACGAATAATAAACTTCGGGCTGAATAGCAAACTTGTTAAAACGGATTTCAGCAAAGGCACCAACATGAAATCCATTAATGGAATTATTGTCGTGGAAATCCTGCCAGCTTTTTCCTTCTAATTTTGCATTGTTGTAACCTACTTTAGGTCCGAATGAGAAATCTTGCGCCTGTACTGCATTTCCGCATAAAAACACAGTAAAAAGCATTGTTATAATTTTAGGTAACTTTTTCATAGTATTGGGCTTTATGAATTGTTTATCAAATTTTAATCCAAAGCCGAAGTTACTTAAAATAACACAAACATGTTACTGTGAAAATTATTAAACTGTAACTTTTTTCCACAAAAAAACCGCAACAAATTGTTGCGGTTTTACAAATATCTTAATTATTAAAATTTGTAACCAACTCCTACTTGGATAACTGCATTTTTAGTATCTAAAGCTTCTGTAGAAACTTCCATTCCCCCAATAGTTTGAGTACTATCTTTACCCAGTTTTGTTAAACCAAGATTATAACGTGCACCTATAAAGAAACCGTTCTCTAAATTAAAACTTACTCCAGCACCAACGCCAAAATCAATTGAGTTAGTAGAATCTTTCATGTCAGTTTCATTTTCCGCAGTAACACTTCCAATGGTACTTTTACTTTCTAGATCAGATGACATTAAAAAGCCTACATAAGGTCCTAACTCCACAGCAAAACTTGGCGCTACATAATATTTAGCCATAATAGGCACGTTTATGTAACTTGTTTTAGCTTTATTCTCATATGAACTAGTTATGCCTGCAATTGTTTGAGACCCTTCTTGTTTAGCACCTTGTGCAGAATATAGAATTTCAGGTTGAATTGCAAATTTCTCGTTAAACTTAATTTCTGCAAATGCTCCCACATGAAATCCGATCAACATTTTGTTGTCTTCTGCGTCCTTTCCACTAATATTAGCAAAGTTCACCCCTGCTTTTGGACCAAATTTCACTTCTTGCTGCGCCAATGCACTTGTAGAGATCGCAACTAAACCTAATAAGGTTAAAAAACTTTTCTTCATAAACATATCTTTTAAATTTTAATAACAAATATAACAATTAATACATTTTAACAAAATATTTCAACTACTAATTAATCGATATGTTAACAATTAAGAATTATTATAAACAAAAAATGCCGAACGTAGGTTCGGCATTTTGTTATTCAATCTGGTTTCCTTGTTTGTCAAAGAAATGGTATTCTAAATAAGTGTAGGCATCGCGCGGTATAATTTTTATCCAACGTTTGTGTTCTAAAAACCATTTGGCACGTACCGACGGTAAACCTTTTGTAAGATACGCAGCTATAAAAGGGTGCGCACTTAAAACCATAGTTTTATGGTCTTTAACAATTCTTTCTAGGTCAGCTGATATTTTATCAATAACTAAAATCGGAGCCTCAATTTCTCCTTCACCGTTATGGTCAGGGTTTTCTTCTTTTGTTTTGATAGAAACTTCAGGTCTAACTCTTTGTCTAGTAATTTGAATTAATCCAAATTTACTAGGAGGCAAGATTTTGTGTTTTGCTTTATCATCGCTCATTTCTTCTTTTAGGTAATCGTATAAAACTTTACGATTTTCGGGATTACTCATGTCAATAAAATCAACTACAATAATTCCGCCCATATCGCGCAATCTTAACTGGCGTGCAATTTCTGATGCGGCGATCATGTTTACTTCAAGAGCTGTGTCCTCTTGAGATAGAGCTTTGTTTGAGCGGTTTCCGCTGTTAACATCGATAACATGCAAAGCTTCGGTGTGTTCTATGATAAGATAGGCTCCTTTGCTCATAGATACGGTTTTGCCGAATGAAGTTTTAATTTGTCGTTCAATATGATATTTTTCGAACAACGGCACTTCTTTGTTGTTATAATGCTTTACAATGGAAGCTTTTGAAGGGGCTATTTCTTGCAGATAGTCCTTCGTTTGGTAATAAAGTTCATCGTCATCTATATGGATTCCGGTAAAAGTATCGTTAAAAACATCGCGCAAAATGCTTGATGCTCTGTTTACTTCGCCAAAAATTTTTGATGGGTGATGAGCTGTGGTTAAACGTTTACAAAGTAAAATCCATTTATCCATTAAACCTTGTAAGTCTTTTTCTAATTCTGTAACATTTTTGCCTTCGGCTACTGTACGGACAATAACACCGAAACCTTTTGGTTTAATAGTAAGCATCATTTTTTTAAGACGCTCTTTTTCTTGTTTTGATTCGATTTTTTGTGATATCGAAACACGTTCGGAAAAAGGAACCAATACTAAATAACGACCAGCAAGCGAAAGTTCTGAACTAATTCGCGGACCTTTAGTTGATATAGGTTCTTTAACTATTTGTACTAAAACTGACTGATTGGCACTTAACACATCGGTTATAACGCCGTTTTTGTCAATTTCAGGTTCAAAAGGAAATTTTTTAAGAGTGAAATCATTTAATTTACCTGCAGTTACAAGTTTTGTGAACTTCATAAGCGTAGGAAGGTTTGGACCCAAATCGTGGTAATGTAAAAAGGCATCTTTATCGAAACCAACATTTACAAACGCAGCGTTTAAGCCAGGAACCGGTTTGCGTATTTTTGCAATAAAAATATCGCCTACCGAGAAACCTTTTTCGTCTTCTCTATCTCTGTGTAATTCTACTAATTTCCCGTCTTTTAATAAGGCAAAATCTACTGTATTGGAACCAGACCTAATAATTAACTCTTTGTTCACTTGGTACATTTTTATCCATACTATTTCAGTTGAAAGTCGAAAGTCGAAAGTTTAAAGTCCAAAAACTTAAAACTTAAAACCCAAAACTAATAACTTAAAAGCACAGATGGATTAAACATTAAACAGGTATTACCCTTTCTTTTAAAATAAAATTTAAAAGATTTTTCAAAGAACTTTTTAATTTGTAATAAAAGAAAAAGTAGTTTAAAACTACTTTTTCTTTTTGTGACGGTTAGCTCTCGCTCTTTTTTTACGTTTGTGCGTAGCTACCTTATGTCTTTTTCTTTTTTTACCACTTGGCATAATCTTGTAGTTTTTAAGTTAGTAATTATTTATTTTACGTCTGTGTTTGTTTTAACACCTTCTACGAACACTTTAGCTGGTTTAAAAGCCGGGATGTTGTGAGCAGGAATTTTAATTGTTGTGTTTTTAGAGATGTTTCTTCCCGTTTTTTCGGCTCTAGTTTTAATAATAAAACTACCAAAACCTCTTAAATACACGTTATCTCCACTTTCTAAAGAAGATTTTACTTCCTCCATAAAAGATTCCACAGTTGCCTGCACATCACCTTTCTCAAGCCCTAATTTCTCTGAAATTTTAGCTACAATGTCTGCTTTAGTCATTATCTGTTTATAAATTAATTTGTTGTCTGTTTTTTGAGTGTGCAAATATATTAATTTAATTATAATATCTACCGTTCAATGCATTAAATTTTAATGAAATAAACCAATATTCTTTATTACCATTGGTTTGTTATAACTGCTAAACCAACACTTTTTCTATGTACGACGAGTTCATTGCACGCAAAGCACCCATATAATTTAAAGTAAATTCTAAATAATCGCCTACTTTATATTTTTTGTCGTTTGCCTGTAAATCAACAATAATCATGTCTGAACTAGCACCGAAAAATCGGATATTTTCATCTTCAGGAAAGATATTTGCCTGATCTACATCTAATATCCCTAAATCCAAAATAGCACGGAACGATGTTTTTCCGATTTCTTTTTGATCGAAAGTAAACGATTTTCCTTCTAAATTAGTTCCAAAATCGCCTTCGGGAACTTTAGGTTTTTCAATCAGTTCAATGATTTCTGCTTTCAGCGTAAAAATATCCTGTTTTAGCAGATTACTTGGTGCATCTTTATAAACATCGGTTCCCTGATACAGCGTTTCCCCTACCCTGAAATGATTTACGCCTGCCGGAAGTTTGTTTTGAAATATCAACGGAATTGTTACAGAAGATCCACCGGAAACACAGGGTATTTTTTTATTGAACTTCGCCTCTATTAATTGTTTGTACAATGAAAGTTGAATTAATTTATCGGTATTTGGCAACACGCCGTACAAGCATGAAAGATTGGTTCCAATTCCCGTTACTTCGATATTTTTCAGCTGAAAAACCTGATCGTAAAACGATATAATATCATCACGCATTACACCTTCCCGCAACTCACCCAATTCAATCATAATAATAATTTTATGAATTTTGTTTTGCTTTTGGGCTTCGGCAGACAACAGTTTAATGGTTTCAATATCGGTATTCATGCTGATATCGGCATATTTTACCACAGAAGCAACCGACCGTTTAGGCGTAGGTTTTATGTAAATTGTTTCAACTTTGGAGTTAATTTTCTTGATAGCCTTTAAATTGCTAACGCGTGAATCACATACCTGATCGGGCATTAAACTTAAAACTTCTTTCAAAAAAAGTTCGTTTCCACAGAGTATTTTAGTCACGACAGACCATTGTATTTCTTTTAGTTTAAAGAAATAATCTAAACGTTCAAAATTGTATTGTAAACGTTCTTTGTGTAAAGTAATTATCGCCATAACAATTACTTGTTTAAGCGCATTTCTAAATACTTGTTGGTAAAACCAAGCTTTTCGTAAAGTTTTATTGCAGGATTGTCTGGCTCAACATGAAGTGCAATGTTTCCCTGGGCGTTATCAATTGCATGTTGCATTAGTGCTTTACCGATTCCTTTTCCTCGTTGGTTGGCATCGGTTGCAATATAAACCAGAATATTTTCGGGAATGTAGTCTTTCATGCCGGTTTGATTCACAATTACAGCGCCTGCAATGTTGTTTTCTAACGAAGCGGTAACAATGAATCCACCGAACGATGGAGTTTCGTTCAACGCATAGTTCATGCACTTTTCGATATCCTGCTTTGGATCGCCGTATTGCTCTAAATTTTTAAATAGAAAGTTTAAAATTGTTTCTTTTTCATTTTGATCAGGTTTGTTTTCTTGACTGTACGTCTTGATTTCTAACATATTCATTTTTTTAATTTCTACTATTACAAAGTTACTCATTTTAAATTAAACCCTTTTTTAGACCGATCTTCCACACTTTTATCATGTATCTTTGCACATTAAAATTGTATTGATGGATTTTACCCACCAACTGCTTAATTGGTATAAAAAACACAAGCGGAGTTTACCCTGGCGAACAACCACAAACCCTTACTACATATGGCTTTCTGAAATTATTCTGCAACAAACACGCATTGAACAAGGCTTGCCGTATTATGAGGCTTTTACAACTAAATTCCCGACATTAAAAGATCTGGCAACGGCAGATGAAGATGCTGTTTTAAAAGTTTGGCAGGGCTTGGGTTATTATTCGCGTGCACGAAATTTACATTTTACGGCTCAATACATTTACAACGAATTGAATGGTGTTTTTCCGAAATCGTATGCAGAAATCATCAAACTAAAAGGTATCGGCCCGTACACTGCTGCTGCAATAGCATCGTTTGCTTATAAAGAACCGGTTGCTGTGGTAGACGGAAATGTTTTTAGAGTTTTGGCTCGATTTTTTGGGATTTATGATGATATCGCTATAACAAAAACCCGAGCTGTTTTTCAAAATCTGGCAAATGAACTGATCTCGACAAAACATCCCGATTTGTTCAATCATGCCATTATGGATTTTGGCGCAACCGTTTGTTTACCGGCAAACCCGAAATGCAACAATTGTATTTTTAACGAAAATTGTTTCGCTTTCCTTAAAAACGAAGTGGCACAATTACCCGTAAAAAACAAAAAAATCAGCGTTAAAAACCGTTATTTGAATTATCTTATTTTAATAAACAACAATGAAATTGTAATTCAGCAACGAACAGAAAAAGACATTTGGCAACAGTTGTTTGAACTTCCGCTTATCGAAACTTCAACAGACAATGAAGAAGAATTTTTCCTGCATTTATCAAATTTATATCCAAACAACAACATAAAAAAAGTTACTGCAAATCCCATCAAACATAAATTATCGCATCAGCAACTGCATATCAATTTTTATGAAATAAATGTATCTGAATTTACTTTAAACCAACAAACATCGGTAATTCAAGATTTACATAATTATGCGTATCCGATTGTTATATGGAATTTTCTAAAAGATTTTTTTACGCTTGAAAAAATTTAGTATTTTTGATTGATAACGAACACATTCTATGTACGGAACTTTAAACAAAGTAACTTTAATTGGCCATTTGGGCGACGATGTTAAAATGCATTATTTTGAAGGCGGTAATTCTATTGCGCGCTTTTCTATTGCTACCAACGAGGTTTACATTAATAAAACCACCAACGAAAAAATTACTTCTACAGAATGGCACAACCTTGTTTTTAGAAATAAAGCTGCCGAATTGTGCGAGAAATATTTAAGCAAAGGCGATAAAATTTATGTGGAAGGAAAAATTCGTACGCGCAACTGGCAAACCGAAGACGGTACTACAAAACACACGACCGAAATTCAGGTTACCGAGTTTATTTTTCTGAATGTAAAAAAAGAAATTGATGCTAAAACCAAGGCAATGAAACATGCCGAAGAAGATAAACTGAACAATTTTGAAGTTCCTAAAATTTCTGATTACGACAAATTAAACGATATTCCATTTTAATTAATTAAACTTTTCCCCTTTGGATCCCGACCCCGCCACATTACAATTACTTTTTATAGCTTTCACAACCATTTGTTTAGTAGCTTCGTTATTTTTTGTTGCATTATTTGCAGCCGTAGAAGTTGCGTACTTTTCAACATCTAGAAATCGTTTTGAGCAGCTTTTGGCATCTTTTCCGCAAAAAGCAAAAATGTATCAAAAATTACTCGACAAACCAATAAAACTTCAGGTTACCATTAATTTAAGCAATACCATTTTCAAGGTTTTATTTTTGTGGAGTTTGTTCGTTATTTACAACCATTTCTTTTTTACACGCTTTTGGGGAATCATCATTGTAGTTTTAATAGGCACTTTTTCGTTGGCATTATTCGGCGAAATTTACCCAAGAATTTACAGCTCGCGCCAGTTAAACAAAGTGGTTGTAAAAACCATTACACCTATTTATTTTTTCTGCACCGTTTTAACGCCTGTTACCTGGATTTTTCGAAAAGCGAACCGATTTATAATGGGAAAGATCGACAAAAAAGACGATTCGTTTTCTATGGAACAATTGTCGCAAGCATTAGAAATGACCGATTACAATCCGGCAAACGAAGACGAACAGCGTATTTTAGAAGGAATTGCCTCTTTTGGATCAACCGAAGTTACACAGGTAATGACGCCGCGTATTGATCTTTTTGCAATAAGTGACGAAGAATTATTCCACGAAATTTTGCCACAGATCATAGAAAAAGGCTATTCGCGTATTCCGGTTTATAAAGAAAGTATTGACAATATTACGGGAATTTTATACATTAAAGATTTGATTCCGTTTTTAGATAAAAAAGTTTTTCAGTGGACAACTCTTTTGCGCGAACCTTATTTTATTCCCGAAAGCAAAAAGTTAGATGATCTACTGACCGATTTTCAGTCGGACAAAAACCATTTGGCGGTTGTTGTTGATGAATTTGGTGAAACCGTTGGAATTATATCATTAGAAGATATTATTGAAGAAATTGTGGGCGAAATTGCCGATGAATTAGACGAAGACGATAAATTGTATCAGAAATTAAATGCAAATGTTTATATCTTTGACGGAAAAGTATCAATTCTTGATTTTTGCAGGATTTTAGATATTGACGAAGAACCGTTTGAAGAAAGCAGGCAAGATGCCGAATCGTTAGGTGGATTTTTATTGGAACAGTTTGAAGATTTTCCAAAAATCGACGATGTGATTACTTTTGAAAACTACCGATTTAAAGTTGTAAGCATTCACAAACGCAGATTAGAAAAAATTAAAGTAACCATTAATGAAAACTAGTAAATTTTTAATTCCCGCTATAATTGCACTGGCTTTAACAAGCTGTAAAGAAGACGCAATACCAAAACCCGATGGTTATTTAAGTTTAGAATATCCTACAGCGGCGTATGAAACTTACACTGATCCGAGCGGAAAATTTAAGTTCAACAAAAATAAATGGGCTGTTGTAAAACCCGATGAAAATTTTTCGTTTAAAATTGATTACCCTAAAATGAAGGCGAGTATTTATATGAACTACCGCCCGGTTAACAATAACTTGAATTTACTGTTGAAAGATGCGCAGAAGTTAACTTACAACCATACCATAAAAGCAGACGATATTCAGGAATCGGTTTACGAACATCCTGAAAAAAATGTTTATGGTATGTTTTATAAAGTTACTGGCGATGCTGCAACCAACGTACAGTTTTATGCCACAGACAGCACAAAAAACTTTATGGTAGGAACACTTTATTTTTACGCGAAACCAAATTTTGATTCTATATATCCGGCGACAAAATACATTGAAGATGATATGAAAGCCTTAATGGAATCGTTAGAATGGACCAACAAATAAAAAACTCTTGATTTCTCAAGAGTTTTTTTGTTTAGATTATATTTTGTTTTGTAGTTGCTTTCTTATCTTTTTTGTCTTTACAACATCCGTCTTTTTTCTTATCAGCACTTTTTTTATCGCCGCAAGATTTACCGTCTTTGTGAGATGAACAACATTTCTTTTGATCTGTTTTATCATCTTGGAAAACCATTGCCATTTCTTTAGAAACGTTTACGTTTTCTACTTTATAAGCTCCGTTTGCAATTTCTTCCACCATTTTCTTAATCGCATCGGTGTTTTGTTTCGCATCGTCAAACTCTACCGTAGCAGTTTTTGTATCAAAATCAACTTTAGCACTTTTCATGCCATCCATTTTTGCTAATTTTCCTTCAATAACCTTTGCACAACCAACGGCACAAGACATACCTTCTACCTGAAATGTTGCTTTTTGCATAGTTCCAGCAACTTCTGTAGATGCTACTTTTTCAGTAGTTTCTGTAGTAACTGTTTCTTTTTGCTCGTTTGAAGTTTGTTTACAGCTTACCATAAAAGCAGCAGCCATAAATAATAATGATATTCCTTTTAATGTTTTCATATTTAGACTATTTAGTACTTTGCAAAGATATTTATTTATTTTACTGATAATTGATTTTAACTTTTCTTTTTATTGATTAAGTAGTTATTGATTTTGAGCAGGTTACTGTATGGTATCAATCGATTTTTTATAAGCATCGTAATCTTCATCGTCTTCTGCTAAATCTTCGTTCTTGTATTTACCCAGCTTAATATCCATTTTATCACTTGTACCATTTACTGTGATAGGAATTCCGATGATTCCGAAAGGTGGCAATCCTAATCGCATGCCAATATTCATTTTCCCGTCTAACGTAACCTGTCCTTCTACTCGCGGACGAAAGCCTGCAACCTTAAATTTTGTGCGTTCAATCGTCATTACATTATTAGCGATCGATGTTTTAACCACCACATTTTTTACATTGGCATCGCGCAAAGCATCGGTTTTTGTTTCGCTTGCAACAGCATTAAACAACTTAAAACCTTTAAACTGAATATTCTCTAAAATTAAATCGCCCGATCCTTTGATCGATTTCATATTCGGATACATTTCCTGATTCAGCGTGCCTTGCAACTGATATTTCAAAGAAATTTGTCCCGAAGCACTTTCTGCCGCCGGAGCCATTTCTCGGAACAGCGCCATTTGTTTGTAGGCTTTTTGAATATCGAACTGTTGTGCATCAATATCAAAACCAAACAACGCGCGTTTGCTGTTTATTGGCTGATAGGTTCCGTTTAACAAAAACTGTGTATCAATTAAACCGAATTTTGCTTCGTGCAAAGCCAGTTTCTGATCGAACACTTTTAAAACACCGCTTAAATTATCTAACTGTAAATCGTTGAATTTTACTTTTTGAGCATTTGCGGTTAATTCAAAATCAATTTTATCTGGAACTAAAACCACACTTCCACCTGAATTTGACGCAGATGTTGTTTTTGATGCATTTGGATTTGCCGGCAACATAAACGAATTAACATCGATAAACTGCGATGTAACCGCCAATTTTCCTTTCAGCGTTGCATTCGGAGTTAGAAAATAATTGATGTAATTTTCCAGATCGCCATTTAAAACAAACGTCTGTTTGGCGTAATTCATTTTAATATTTTCCAGCTTCATTTGTTTGCGGAAGAACTTGAACTTTCCTTCGGTAAAAACAAAATCGTGAGGAAAATATTCCGATTTTATATTAATGTCTTTCAAAAGCACAAATCCACGGTTGTTAAGCGACGACGGATCATCTGCCCCGCCCTTTCCTTTCAACTTCACATCGGTTTCCAACTGTCCGGAAACACTCAACCCGTCAATTGCAAAAACCTTGTACAGATTGCCCAGATTCAGTTTTCCTTTTGTTCCGATATCAAACGTAAGGTTATTAAAATTAAACAGATTGGCATCAACCATAAACGGTTCGTTCGCCAAAACAAACGAGATTGGCAGTACGTTTACGCGCAAATCGTTCAGTGAACCTTTGGGCGATGAAATATGCGTTTCCAGATTAATTTTTTCTAACGGAAGATCGGGCAAGCTGTTGTAACGCAGATAACCGTTTTTAAGCTTCACGATTGATGTTGTAACGGGAATTTTGTTTCGATCCAAATCCAATCGTCCTTTTGCTTTGGTATCAACAGTTAATTGTCCGCCAAAATCGACTTCTTTTATAGGAAAAATCTTTTTAACGTTTGATAAATTCACAAAAGCTCGCAAATCGGTATCGGTATTAAAATCGATTAAATTATCAATTCTCAAGCGTCCTTTCACGTAATCATCTGCTGCTTTAATATCAATATTTTTAAGATCAACTTTGGTGGTTTTATAATTTCCGCTGGTGTTTTCAGCATTCAAATCAAAAGCTAACTGATCAATCGCCAAAGGCATTTCGCTCCATTTAAAATAACCGTTTGTCCAGTTTGCCTGAACGTTGAATTTAGGAATCTCGGTAATTTCGGTAATTAAAGTTCCTTGTTTGTTTTTAAAAGATTTCGTTGCGTAATTACCTTTTGCGGTTCCGTTTAAAACAACATCTCCTTTTAGCTGCATGCCTGAAATGGCAAGCGTTTGCCACAATTGCGTAACATTTAAATTAGCATTTAAATCAGCATCAACAAACATTGGAAATTTGTACATAGCCTTGCCTTTTGCATGACCTTTGCCCAGATTAAACGCGAATTCGGGAATAGTTACCGTTAACGAATCGGGATTTAACTGCGGCAGGTTCAGTTCTGTTTTTGTGTGTAGATTTTCAACCGGAATGTTTTGAAACTGTTTAGCAGCGATTGATCCGTTGGCGATATCGAGCTTAATGTTTAAATCGGGATTTGAAACGCTGTCTTGCATCAATCCTTTCAACATTAAATGAATGTTCGATGTCCCTTTGAACGTCATACCGTCGTACCATTTCTGATATTCCTGCGGAACAAGCGAAAACAGATTTTCCAGCGATGCGTTGTTCGATTTTACATCTAAATTAAAATCGATTCCCTTTTCTAGAACCGATACTTTTCCCAGAACATTCAATGGTAAATTTGCCAAAAGCAGTTCGCTTTTGTTAAATTCAACAGAAACAGGATCAAGATTTACCTTGGTGTTTATAATTCCTTTTAACGGTTTGTGATCGACCAAAATACTTTTATCTAACCCAAAGAACAGAGATTTTATATCGGCTTCGGTTTCAAAATTAATGTATTTGTCGGTCACCTGAACATTTCCGCTGATGTTGGTGTTTTTGGTCTGAATTTTTATTTTAGATTGATCGTCCTGATACAATACATCGGTATTTTTTACATGAATTTTGTTCAACGCCAAAGAAAAAGAACTGTCTGTAGAAGGTTCATCGGAAGATTTAAAAATAGCGAAAGAAAAATTGCCCAGACTATCGGTTACCACATTAAATTTTCCTTCGTTTACATACAATTTCGTAAACTTAATCTGATCTGAAAACAGACTGAACAGATCAATACCCAAATCAACCGAATTGCTTTCAACTGTTTTAAGATTACCAAATTTTTTAGGCGCATTTATGCTTAAATCTTTTAATGAAACACTTAAATTAGGGAAATTTGTAAAAAACGATACGTTTAAATCGGTAAAATTTACCGGAGTAGTAACAAATTCGGCAGCTGCATCTTTTACTGCTTTTTCTATTTGCGGTTTAAACATCTGCGGCGCAATAAGCACCAGACCAATCAACACAAACAGTGTGATTCCGGTATATTTAAGCCCTTTTTTTATTTTTGTGTTCATTTACAACAATACAATTTTTGCAAAGATAAGGCAGTTATTGCGATTGTTTAAGAAAATTTAAAGTGCAATGCCTTCGTTTTGATAAAATTATCGAGTAGAATGCGATTTTCTTTTCATTTTCGCCGACAGATTTTCCAATTTACTTTTCACATCATCGGTAAGTTCATTCTGACTGACATACATTCTAATCTGCATATTCAGTTCGTGCAGATAAACGCCCATTATTATTTTTTCAAGCCCCAATCGTTCGTGCAAATCTGTCAGCAATTTTGTTTTACTTTCATTATCAGTTAAAGCACTATTCTGTTCCAACACCTTTGCAATTAGGATTTTAAGTAGATGGTATTCGTCTGAAGTAAATTTCATTTTGAAAAATTAAAATACGAAGTAACTAAAAAGTATCTATAAAAACTATTTTATGAACTGATGTGAAGATCAATTATTTTTCTAAAATCAAAATTTCAACCCTGCGATTAGCTTCCCGTTCTTCTTCGTTTTGTTCAGGAATTGCATAAATAGGTTTCGATCCACCAAAACTTTTATACTTTAACCGTTTTTTATCGATTCCGCTTTTAATAAGATAGTTATAAACCGCTAAAGCTCTTTTACCAGAAACATCATGATCATTTGATTCAGTATAGCAACAAATATGACCTTGAATTTCTATCTTCAAATTAGGGTTTGATCTCATTGCTTCTAACAACTCTTTTAAAACGGGGTATGAATGAGTTTTAAAAACTGCGGTCCCTCCATTAAAATTCAGATTTTTTAAATTTATTTTCTCACCAACTTTAGCAGAATATAGCTCTTTATCGAGATTTTTTTCTGAATTGTCTTCATTTTTAAAATAAGTAAAATAAACATCAACCCTTCTATTCAAATCTTGGATTCCGTTTTGCTTAAATTCTTTTCCAAAAGATTTTGTTTTAATTGCCTGATCAATTTTAACTTTACCCGCTAAATAGCTTAAAACAGCCTGAATTCTTTTATCAGAAAGTTCATTATTGTACTGATTATTTCCTACCCAATCGCAAAAACCTTCAACCTTTAAAACATTCAGATTTGGATGAATCTTTATCCAATCATCGATTTTTTGTCTTTCGATTTCAGTAAATTCGCTTTCATTATAATTAAAATAGAAACTTTGTTTTTGCTGCGAAAACCCTTTAAAAGTTATCAAGCAAAACAGCAATAAAATTAAACGCATATGTATTTTTTTAACATTAACGTTTTAAGATTTTGTTTTAGTATAGTAAGAAGTAATTAGATCTAGATCATAATAAAAAAACCTCCAATTCAAATGAATCAGAGGTTTTTGTGCGGGTAAAAGGACTCGAACCTTCACACCTTGCGGCACCAGATCCTAAGTCTGGCGTGTCTACCAATTTCACCATACCCGCGGCGTTTTTGTTAAGAACAATTGTTCTTTTAAGACGTTGCAAATATACAAATGCTTTTTTATTCTGCAACAAAATTTCATTAAATTTTTATCATTATATTTGTTCTAATCAACTGCAATCATTCAAATCATACAATGGAAGTAATAAAAAATTACGTTCAACAAAATAAGGAACGTTTTATTAATGAGCTAATTGACTTGTTAAAAATCCCTTCGGTAAGTGCCGACAGCGCCTATTCTCAAGATGTTTTAAATACTGCCGATAAGGTAAAAGAATTTTTAGAAAAAGCCGGATGCGATAAAGTAGAAATCTGCGAAACTCCGGGTTATCCGATCGTTTATGGCGAAAAACACATTAACGACAGCCTGCCAACTGTTTTAGTTTACGGACATTATGATGTGCAACCTGCAGATCCTATTGAATTATGGGATTCTCCACCTTTTGAACCTGTTATCAAGAAAACGGAATTACACCCCGACGGAGCTATTTTCGCGCGTGGTGCTTGCGATGACAAAGGTCAGATGTTTATGCACGTTAAAGCGTTGGAATTAATGATGCAGACCGATACGTTGCCTTGTAACGTGAAGTTTATGATTGAAGGCGAAGAAGAAGTAGGATCGGCATCTTTGGCTTGGTTTGTTGAAAGAAATCAGGAAAAATTAAAGAACGATGTTATTTTGATTTCTGATACCGGAATGATTTCTAACACACAACCATCAATCACTACTGGTTTACGTGGTTTAAGTTATGTAGAGGTTGAAGTTACAGGGCCAAATCGTGATTTACATTCAGGCTTATACGGCGGCGCTGTTGCCAATCCAATAAATATTCTTGCACAAATGATAGCTTCGTTACACGACGAGAACAATCATATCACCATTCCAGGATTTTATGATAAAGTGGAAGAATTACCAAAAGAAGAACGCGATGAAATGGGAAAACGTCCTTTTTCGTTAGACGATTACAAGAAAGCATTGGATATTAAAGAAATTCACGGTGAAGGTGGTTACACAACCAACGAACGAAATTCGATAAGACCAACGTTAGACGTTAACGGAATTTGGGGCGGATACACGGGCGAAGGCGCAAAAACGGTTATAGCATCTAAAGCATTTGCAAAAATTTCTATGCGTTTGGTTCCTAATCAAGATTGGGAAGAAATCACCGAATTATTCAAAAAACATTTTGAAAGCATTGCACCGGCATCGGTTAAAGTTGTTGTAAAACCACATCATGGCGGACAAGGTTATGTTACACCTATTGATTCTGTTGGATATCAGGCAGCATCAAAAGCTTACAGTGAATCTTTCGGCGTAACGCCAATTCCGGTACGTTCAGGCGGATCAATTCCAATTGTCGCTTTATTTGAAAAAGAATTAAAATCGAAAACCATTATGATGGGCTTTGGTTTGGATTCTGATGCAATACACTCACCAAACGAACATTACGGTATCTTCAATTACTTAAAAGGTATTGAAACTATTCCGTTGTTTTACAAGTATTTTACAGAAATGTCTAAATAAAAAGTCGTTTCTTATTTTCAG
>Ga0256904_1000025_pt1 | contig 49087 bp, 55 predicted proteins | sample MC6MC0742MT_FD_190199 | JGI IMG/M metagenome (GOLD analysis project Ga0256904, IMG submission 190199) | Metatranscriptome of enriched soil aggregate microbial communities from Iowa State University, Ames, United States - MC6-MC0742-MT... | ecosystem: Environmental > Terrestrial > Soil >...
CCTTGTAGACAATGACCGTATCGACCTGGCCGGCCTCGATATCGGCCAACAATCGCCGTAGCGCCGGGCGCTCCATACTACCGCCAGAGAAACCACCATCGTCGTACATTGCCGGGAGAGCAATCCAGCCGGCAGACTTCTGGCTCTTGATATAAGCCTCGCAAGCTTCGCGTTGAGCATCGAGCGAATTGAAGTCCTGCTCGAGTCCTTCCTCCGAGGACTTACGCGTGTAGATCGCACAGCGGTGGCGCTCGAGCGGGCTATTGGCACTTCGGCTACGCATAGCCATCATCTTCTTGCTTGGCCGCGATACCTAGCCCGAAGAAGCGCGGACCGGACCAGCGCGCGCCTGTGATCTCGCGAGCAATGATCGACAGAGATGCCCAGGTCTTGCTCCGCCAGACAAAGCCGCCCTCTGTGACAAGGACCTCGTGGGTCTCCCCACCCCATGCCCGAAGCAGACGAGCCCCAGGCTTCAGGGTGGTCGTGCGCTTCTGAACTGGATCGGCGTTCGTCACCAATATCTGGGCGAGGTCATTGAGCCGGTGCCTCGTGGCGGCATTCAAACCACCGTGCAATTGGGCCTGCAGCTTCCACGCAATGCCAAGCTCCAATTGTTCGCGGGCGAGCTTCTTCGGCGCACGATACCGGAAATGCCGGCTCCACAGAGCCTGCAACTCAGCATAAGACGTTTCACCGAGTGCAGCGATCTGCCGTGCCAAATCCCTCTGCCCACCATTGCTCTGTAGTTTATCAGAATCGGCTCCGTCGGCGGCTGCTTCCGAGACAGCCGCCGTGGCTTTCGCCAAGATCGATTTTCGATTGGACATAACGAATGTCAGCGGCCGCGCCGTGTCGCGAGTCGATACCGGCGCAACTCACCGTCGGATTTGGACGACGTCAGAGCGAGACCTAGCTTCTTCTTGACCGTTCCAGCCAGAAACCCACGCACGCTGTGCTGCTGCCAGTCCGTGGCTCGCATGATCTCGGGGATCGTTGCGCCGTTGCGCTGGTTCAGCAACGACAGAACGCGATCCTGCTTCGTGTTCCGCGCCGACGTCTCGGCCTTCGACTGGTTCGCAGGTGTGGCGGACGATTTCGCCTGTTTTGGATTGGGCTTCGACTTGTTCGTTCCACCGGCTGCTAGCTTGGCTTCCGTCGAGGAACTTGCTTCAAGTGCGGTCATTTAGGACTCCGTGGCTTAGGACCGTCCCAATTGACGCTCCCACTGCCCGAAGCCCCGCAGCCGCGAGGCGATCTCTAATATTCAGCGAGCGAGCTAGCTGGCCGCCGATGTCCTACACCAATGCGTCCTTTGCGGGAGATGTCCAGGATTGATTTCGCTTTAGACGCTACGTCCAGAAATGTCAGTTAACGACCTCGGTCAACGCTTTGGTGGTTTCAACTGGAATGACAGGGGTCCTGTTTCGGGCGATGAGGGAAAGAAGGTGCTTTATCCCAGAAGCGGAAGTCGGCCGCCGTTCAATGGGGGCGCTTATGCTGCTGCCACCACGTCCGCTCATTGTGGAAGACCAGTCCAACCAGAACGGCTTGCGATCGCCGATCACGTGGTAAGTCTGATTTTCGAGACGATCAGCGCGCGGCGTCCCGCCTCATGCGATTTAGACGTTCGTGATAGCGTTCAACGGAGTCCTAGTCGTCTTCATGATCATCGTCGTCGAGTGGCTTATTGGCCATAAGGATGGCCTCTTCGGCTCGGGATTGTGCTCTGTAGAAGGTCCATTTTTCTGTCCAGTGCTCGCTGAAGGCTTGCGGCGATTGTTGTCGGTCTGGAGCAGGCTTGTCGAAGTTCAACTCAAGAAATCCCGTTAGGGCGAGTCGGAACAAGGGAGCGGCAAACCAATTCAGGTGTCGCCCAAATGGTTTGCGGAGGCTTTCGCTGTTGACGTGGTTGCCATGCAAAAAGGCGTTCCGCGCATCATAAAGCGACTTATAGATCTGGCCAGCGAGGTTGGTCGGAATGGTCTTTTTTCCGAACGCGATAGTTTGGCTCTGGCCTTGCAGGTGGGCGTGCTGCCAATCGACCTTGCTGAAAAGACCTAGAACGCGTTCCAGGTCCGCCCTCTTTCCATCATGCGCAAGAATCTCAAACGCGCTCACCCAAAGCGCCACGGAGCGTCCAGCGTCGAAGATGTTCGCGTCAGTACCTCCGGGCATGCGCGCAGCGAATCGCGCGCTGTCTAGCGCTCGAAACATCTTTCGGTGTTGAACCTCCTCAGTGCCAGCACAGTGGTACTCATCCCAGCACTTCATCAACCTGTGAACTAGAACGCCATCGAGTTCGTCGATGGCCAAACTACGGGCTGGCAGCGCAGCAGCCGGAGACGCAGCTAGTCGATTAAGATCGTGAACACCTGACAATCCAGGAGTGAAGGCGTAAACGTGCTGGCTGCTGGGCTTACCCAGACCCCACGGGTATATGTCAAAGGCGTCCGAGAACATGATGCCGACGGGACGCTTCCAGGCGAGCATCCGCGCATGGCTATCCACGATCGCTCCGGTGCAAACAATATCCCTGAATCCGCCGAGCGCGGAAACAGTCTTCACGGATGGTGGCGCGTCGGATCTCATCATCAAAACGGTCGGCGACACTGGAGAGCCGAACTCTGACTTGAATGCTCTGACCAGCTTAGTCAGTCCTGGGTGCAACTTGCAGGCGGCCAAGACCCGTTGGTCTTCTCGGTGCATCAATCCGACATGCGAATGGTCGATCGACTCCATCAGCGTGACGTTCGGCAGTATCCAGACCGGTTCCCAGTTGTCGTGTTGCGTCTCCGGTGAATGGTGAGGGTCGGCCATGCATTATCCAGTATCAGGTAACCGGGCGGCAGCGCGGGTAGCGTTCAACTCCCAATAAAATCTCCAACTGCCCTCCGAAAGTGCTGAATGGACTGTGGGCGCGTCTTATTATAGACGCGCGCATGTAGCTCAAGAAAACCCATATAGATTGCGAGGATGTGGCGTTCTAAACCCAAGAAGGCTTCCATAACGGCCGTCACAGAGGGTGCATCGCCGTGAACCACTGCATTGCGTTGTCGGTAGGCCTCGGTGATCGCGGCAAATATGCTGTCTCGCAGCGTGGTGTCTCCCGAGCTGGCGACCTGCGAGCATCGCCGAGCTAAACTTTCTGCCTTCTGCTTGGGTGGGACGAGAGCCAATGCTTCCAGCGCCGATATTAAACGGACAAGGCGGATGTGATCGTGAGGTTCGCTGTAAGCGCCGGAAAGCAATGAATTTGCGTATAGTAGCCTCTCCAGAACTGGTGAGCCCGGATCTTTTCCTGAAGTGATCCACGATCCGACGTTGCTAAGCAGACGGGCTGAGCCTCCCAATTCCTTATCGAGGTGGTCCATCCACTGATCGTCAAAATGGCTCCCCCATGGTCCGCTCTGTGATGAAAATAAAACATTCCCACTCTTAGAGACCATAATTGTCGAATGGAACTGCTCTTGTATGTAGCCGCCTCCGATCTTGATGTTGCGCGTAGAGGTGTAGCCGAATGTCATGCGGATAAGATTTAGCATGTAATCGGCGGCTTCACGTGCCACCGCCCATGCCATTTTAGATTCATGTTTTTCGACCGCGACTGCGATGAAATGATCATATCGCCTGTTGTAGGCACGCCATTCTGCCACAAATTTGCGATCGTGGGCGAGGCCATCAGTGCGCTGGCGGATCGCATCACCGTGCTGTGCCTTGAAACAATCCTTTGACATGAGCGTCACTGGACCAACTTGAAAGCACGACTCCTTTGCCCTTGGTGCGAATACAAGAGGCAGAACGTAAAGCCCGTCGTCTCGCTCCAATTCTGCGATACGCTTATCCGCACCTGCAATAACCGCAAACTCGGAAAGCGTTCCAGTTCGGCGCGCCTTTTCGAGGTGTTTGAAATGGGATTCAATAAGGCACTTCCGTGCTGATCTTTGGGAAAGGCACCGCTGTTCTCTACTGCGTCTGAGAAGGAGGTCGGCAGCAAGGCACAGGTGGTGATAGCCTTTGCGGCTTACATAGTTATTCATCCCCAATTGGCCGTCCAACGGAACCATGGTGGCCATCCGTTCGACAAGCTCGTCCTTGGGAAGATCTTCAATTATTAGGCCATCTAGCCACTCCGCTAAATAGGCGTCGATGTGCTGCTCAGGCGTCATGAGAGATCCACAATCCGAGTTTGAAAATGCTGATCCACTAACTCGGTACCCACCGCCAGCGGGCTAGCTTGCTACGCCCGTGATTTGGCATTGAAAGCCCGGATCTCCGCTCGCGGCTCAAGGCGCGCTGCGCCCTCAAAATTTACTGAGCTGCTTAGTCCAGCCACCCACCTGTAGGCTTTGTCATGTCGGCGGGCCGTAGAGCATCAACGTAATAAAGGGGATCTGTATCGGCATTTACATGCGTTTACGCTGCGCTTGCGCGCCTTTGGGGCTCGATAAAAACACCCCAGCTCTTGGCGCACGCCGTCGAGATCTCCGGGTCCCCGCCGATCGGCATGCCGCCATAAAGCGACAGCACCCAGGCAGACGCGTTAGGATCGTTGGGGAACCGCACACCGCGATAGGCCAACACGCCACCGCCGATTTCGGCCTCGATGAGATTGCTGCCCACCGATCTTGCGAAGTCCAACAATGCGTTCTCATTGGCCGCCGCGAGGGCGACGACCTCTGTTGAGAAATCTTTTCCGACCACGATGCCCCAATGGTGGAATGCGAGGCCGCGTGCCATCCAGACGTACCACTGTTCGAGGACCACTGCGTCGATCAGAACCGGAATCCGCTCATGCTTGTTGCCGTGCTGATCGCGCAAGATCGCGACTTCATGTGGGGAGTCCAGGACTTCCCGCAGCAGCTTGTTGACCGGATTGGCGGCGCGTGGCGCCATGAGTCCGTGGGTGTAGCGTGACGGATCAGCCATGTTGCCGCCGAGCGGCAAGAGCTGCATGAGGTGGCTTTCGAATCGTGACTTTTGGCCGTTGCATTCCTGGCAGGCGGGGATCTCTGGCAGACCGTGGCGGTGCTCGACAAGCACGAAGCCACGTCCCAGAACATGATCGCCGGTGGCCGAGACACCGCCGCAGTAGCCGCAAGTCTTGTTCTTGAAACGCTTACTCATGTGGTGCCCTAAAAGCCGAATCACGGCGCCAAGCACGGAGTGAGTCGTGGCCTCCGTCAAGGCCGCTTGCGTCTGGCCCCGATTCGGGCTTGCGCGCCGCAATGTCCCCCGCCCCAACCCCTTGATCTCGAGCGCTTCGAGACGATCCGGCAAAAGAAGACGGGCAGGCCTGTGCGGTTCGAGCTGACCGATCAAACTCGCTCGGCAGTTGATGACTATCTTAGGATGACAAGGCGGAAATCCGGGCAGTTCCTCTTTGCCGGTCGCGGAGATAACTTGGGACTGACGACGAGACAGTATGCGCGGCTCGTTCACGAGTGGGTTGCCAGCATAGGCCTTGATCCAGCGAAGTTCGGCACCCATTCGCTGCGGCGGACTAAGGCGGTACTGATCTACCGGAGGACGGGCAACCTGAGAGCCGTACAGCTTCTGCTTGGACATTCCAAGATTGAGAGCACCGTGCGGTACCTCGGCATTGAGGTCGACGATGCAATCGAGATTGCTGAGAAGATCGACATCTGACGGCCGCACTACCTCTAAAAGCAGACTTGGTCGGCGTGTACACGGGGGCGCCGACTTCGAACGCGGCAATGGCCGCTATTGGGACGTTTCGACCGTGTGCGGCGTACTGTGCCCTCTCTCCCCCTCGGCAGCTTTCTCTGCAAAGGAGAACTCGGTGGGTGGAATTTGCGGGTTAGATTAGATCTACCACTTTCCTCTGAGCGCCCGCATCAGCCTCGATGTAGCGTTGCATTGTACTAAGTGCAGTATGGCCGGTTGTTGATGAAGGTCCGTTTTCCTAAACGGCTGGAGCACTCTTGTTGGGCGTTCAGTCGATACCATGCTGGACGATTGCAGTTGGAGACGTTCGCTGAGCTCGTTCCGTCAGTTATTACACAGTGTCCCGTTGGCAACGCCGATCCGATTTTCAACAAATCCGTGTGCTGACGCTGTTAGCGACTCGCCGCATTCGTTACCCTTTCCTTGCTACGGCAATTTGAATTGGGAACCGCGACTATGAACACGAAGATGGCTTTGATTCTGATTGTGGCAGCTATGGCGTTAGGCGCTTGCCGGCGTGAAGCAGAAGCACCGGCCGCGCCGCTGAAGCTCGGTGGACCCGCTGCTACAGGGCAGATCGCTCAATAATTTCCCGGGCTTACGCAGGCAATTCTCCTGATGCTTTGTTCGCATGACAATGCTTACGGCGGGGTACCCGTTTTGGTGCCCCGCTAAATCGCGTGTACCGATTACCTTTACGGCCAATTCCGCCGAACTCGCTGAGTTCAGACCAAATCAACAACCCGCTTTTGGGCCGCCGCATCGGCTTCAATGTACCATTGGGTGGTGCTGAGCGCCTTATGGCCGGCAAGAACTTTAGGTCTTCGTTGAGAAAACAAAGCTCCACTTGGCAGTCTCAGCGGTTCGGCGACCAAAAAAAAACGTTACCATGCCGGCTGCGATCGCGCTTGGCCGCGTCGGCAACGCGCTAAAAATCACGCGAGTACTGCACTGAAGGCCACGAACGACTTTACAGCGATCGCCGAACAGTTCGAGGCTTCGCCCGCGAGAGCAATCTGGCGGCTATATAAACTCGCCCCAGAAGATCATAGATCGCTGCGACCGCCTAATATCAGGCTGCAATGAGGAGGCGCGAGGCAAGGATGATCCACTGGAAACCCATCGGAGAATATGTCGAGCCCAACTGGATAAAACATGGGACGGCGTAGCCGCCGGTCCTTTTCTGGCGCCCGAATAAAGGAGCAACATTGGGCTACATTCGGGACGGCGAGCTTTTTGATGCGAAGTGGATCTATGTCTGCGATGCGAACAAGGTGTCGGATTTCTCGACGGTCAACGGCCCAGGCGACAACATCATAGACTTGGATACCCATCGGGCTGAAGCTTGACCGTAGCATCTCGGCAGGCGTCCATTATCGTCAATCGAAATGGCGCCATGCCGCGCGTTCAAGGTTATTGGTCTCGACCTGATTGGTTTGCAGAACCGGTTCTGAACAGCCTGCCGATCTTTCCAAATAAAGCCCTCCCTACAGCCATGCTGATGGCGAGGAGGGCAAAGACGCTCCAGGGCGAACCTGTTGCCTCGGCTCGCTTCTCCATTTCTTTAATCCCCTTCTCAGGCATGGCTTACACCGCTTTTGCTGCTCTGATCGGCGGCTCCCAATTCTGGGTCACCACACAACTCCTAAAGTCAAAGGCCGGAGCGCGCTCGTATGTTCCAGTCCGCCTCCAGAAGCTCAGCGTGCAACGGCATGCGTACCGTGCCTGCCCCGCCCGGGTTGACATGGGCTCCGGCCATCCCCATTTCACCATCCAGTGGGATGGTTTCTGGATGGCAATATGGCAAAGGATAATGTTCGTCAGCTTAGAGCTAAGGGTTCTGTAGAGAAGATAACAATCAACCTCGGCTACGTTGATCTTGGCCAGATCGATCTCCTCGTTGACGAGGGATTTTACTCGAACAGGACGGATTTCATTCGCACCGCGATCCGCAATCAGATCGCGAGTCAGGCGGACTTCGTGCACAAAGCCGTGACACGGCACTCTCTCGATCTCGGCCTGCGGCTACTCGATCGGCAGGAGCTTGAGGCCGCGCGTGCCGCCGGCCAGCAACTCGACCTCCGAGTGCTCGGCCTTCTTACCATTGCCCCCGACGTCTCGGCCAAGCTCGCACGCGCAACAATCTCGTCGATCACAGTGCTCGGCGCGCTTCACGCAAGTGCAGAGGTCAAGGCCGCCCTTGCCGACCGCATCCGATAGTCGAAATCCATCGCAACACTCACGCGCCTTCGGGCTGCCACCAAAGGACACTGCCAATATGAAGACTTTCGATCTTGGTAAGATGCAGGAGGCCACGCGCCTTACCCGCGCAGGGCGATTGAACGAGGCGCTTGCATTGCTGCGGACGGCCACGATGGGTTCGACAACAAGGAGTGACGAGCCGCCTGCGCGAATAATCGACGGCGAGATCGTCCCGCATCAAGGGCCGCCGATGCTTTCATCGCTCGTTCCGCACCTTTGCCAGCCCTTCGATGGGATGAAACTGCCCGGCTCGCGACGACATGAACTGCGGCCGGTAGATACCGCGCCCGAAGCAGGCCAGTACGTTGGTGGCTCGTTCTCAAACTCGGAAGGAACACGCGCCTACAAACTTTATATTCCATCCATTCGCGAGGCCGGACCGAGGCCACTGATCGTTATGCTGCACGGTTGCGCCCAATCTGCCGATGACTTTGCCGCCGGCACACGCATGAACTTCGTCGCAGAAGCGCACGGGTGTTTCGTTGTCTATCCTGAACAGCCGCAAGCTGCGAACGCCTCAAAATGTTGGAACTGGTTCCGACCCGGCGATCAGGCACGCGGGAGAGGTGAGCCGTCGTTGATTGCCGGAATCACGCGTGAAGTCGTCGAGGCACACGACATTAACCGGGCACGAATCTATGTCGCCGGCCTCTCGGCAGGCGGCGCCGCAGCAGCGATTATGGGAGAGGTTTATTCGGACCTCTATGCCGCCGTCGCCGTACACTCAGGACTTGCTTGCGGCTCCGCCCACGATGTCACGTCCGCCTTGATCGCAATGCGTGGAGCACGAAATATGTCAAATACTCGCGCGGCCTTGCCCGCAAAACCGACAATTGTCTTTCACGGCGATAGGGATGCAACGGTCCACCCCTGCAACGGCGCGCAGGTGATCTCTCGCATTGCTGCGGATGCGAATTTGAGGACGCAGACCGTGCGTAAAAGTTCGCCTACTGGGACTAGCTTTTCACATACCGTGCATCGCGACGCGTCCGGTGTCGGCGTTCTTGAACTTTGGGAGCTTCATGGTGCCGGTCATTCTTGGTCCGGTGGAAGTCCAGCAGGCTCATTCACCAGCGCCGATGGTCCAGATGCCTCAAAGGAGATGCTGAACTTCTTCCTTAAACATCGGCTATCGCCATCGTGATAAGAGTGATGCTGATGTCCGCTGCTGGCCCTATGCAGAAGAGCCGGTCAGGTCTCTTCTCGAGTGGGGAGCAGACGTGCGCGTGCGCGGTCCGATGCCATCCGACGATTGCTGCTCGATGACCGCTTGCTCTGCAAAGCGGACTTTGCAACTTTGGCATGCCTATTCGAAGACCGCTCTTAGGAAAATTGCACGAATATTCGAAGGCATCTTTGCGGGTCCGCTATTGGGATTATCCATTCGCATCTACTACGAGCCGCCTAATTCTATTGGAGGAGTAGAGTTTTATTAGGACGAATTCCTCTGGTGAACAGTCTATTGCGACCGCCTATGCATCAAATTCTTCTCCTGATGATGGGAATTCAATCGAAACATAAAGCGACGCTGCAGACGCAGTCCATAACGGAGATTATTCGACATGGAACGTTGCGGTCGGAAGTCGCGTCGGTATCATTCTTGTCGCAGGGAAGTCGATCGCTGGATGGGAACCTCTGACCATCCATACGATTCTCAGGAAGTGCAATCGGGCGCCGATCTAATGCTAGGCTCACAGACGAACTTCTCAATGGCGAGATCTTCTACTCGCTCCGTGAGGCAGAGGTTTGTCATCGAGAGCTGACCCCGCCATTACTATGCGGTGCGTCCCCATCAATCACTCGATTACTGGCGCCGGCACTCGAAGTCTTCGTGCCGCGATCTGCTGCATGGCCTCTCTCGCAGGCTACGCACGCTCCCTCGTCCACGCAGCATCTAGCAGAAGGAAGCAGCCTGAACTAACATTCAACCTGGCCACTCAGTGGGAGCTGATCACCTGCGGCAATCCAAGGTTTGATCGCTACGTCTCGGCAATTCGTGCTCGGTTGGATCCGCATGAAGTTGAACTCTCGGGAGACTTCGCCATCTTAAGAAAAGCACGCGTCATCGTCACTTTCGGTCTTTGCGCGATGTCTCCGGCCGCAACTGCGCAAGACCCAACGCCATTCTTAGTCGATACGACGGCAACATGGGTCGAGCGGAGCAATACTTATGCGCAGATACTGATCGGGGCAGAGGCACAATTCAGACCTGAATCATTTTCGGATTTCGGCATTCCCGGCTACGATGATCGTGTCGTGGATTTACGAGCCGATAATGCCGGCCGGTTCCGCTCGGCGGTTGCTAGCGCGAAATCAGAATTACAGGAAAAGCTCAAGATCGAGCGCGATCCGAGCGTACGCGAAGATCTTGAAATTATGATCGCGGCGGCAGCTGACGACATCGAAAGCAGTGAATTGCAAGAACAGCTGGTCTTGCCTTGGGCCGACGTGCCCCAATTGATTTTCGAAGGTCTGCGCGGTCTTTTATCAGAGCAGACTGCCGCCAAACGCAGAACGCACGCTCTTGATCGTCTCAAACGCTACGTGGGCTTCAGCCCCGACGCCGTTCCTTTGATGACGCTGGCGAAGCAGCGGTATGAAGAACGTACAGACAATGGCGCGCTGCTACATCCGGCGAGACGAGAAGTTGAACAGGCTCTACGCAATAATGGCCTCAATCGTTTCGATCACTTTCCGGTAGTGGCTTTCGAGTTTGCTTGGAGGGATCGAATCTTTTTTACTGTCGCCTTGAGGCAGGTCAAGCTTTGTTGGACGCTTGAGTGGAACTTGCTCGCGCGAAGATACATTTCACCGGATCGTTCGATGGCAGCAAAGCGCAAGCGCAGACTTGCGACGTGTTTAGTCCGCGCCGGATAGCGCTTAGCCAAATCTTCAATGTCATCGGCAGATCAAAACCGACGTCGTGCTCTGCGTTACAACACGATTAGCTTGGCTTCCGAGCACGAGGCGCATCAGGCCCCTACGCCCATGCGATGCCATCACGATCAAATCGCAGCCGCGCGCGTTTGCAGTTTCTACTATGGCTTCGGCGGGATATTGATCTTTGACATGAACGGTCTGGCAAGCAATCTGTAATTTTGTTCCAGCGGCGGATGCGTCGTCCAGGATTTTGCTCGCGTTCGCCGCCGCAGCCTGCTCGTATTCTTCGACCGGATAAACTACCGCGACTTCGGCCGGAACAGCCATTCCCCAGGGCTCCGTCACGGTTAATATCGTTACTTTCGCACCAATAGCTTTCGACAAGGCGAACCCCTCCGCGACAGCTTTTTGCGCGAGTTCAGAACCGTCGGTCGCAATAAGCAGATGTTTGTACATGTCACTTCATGCAACCATAATGGAAAATGCGCCTATCTGATCTCATGCCGGCAAACCAAGGACTTTGATCCGCATCAACTATCACCGTTCATGTCGGATGATGGCTGTACACTGGGCATTTTTGTTTTTCTGACTTTCCACGCGGATGGTCTTTTACTGCATGGATACATTCGAACTTCTCCAACGCCTTTCTGTAGCTCTCGCTATTGGGCTCATCATAGGCCTTGAGCGCGGCTGGCAATCACGGGAGCATCCCGAGGGCGGCCGCGCGGCGGGGCTTCGAACACATGCGTTGTGCGCGCTGCTCGGCGGCGTATGGGGAGCAATTGCGCAAACAAAGGGCGTGGATGGCGTGCTCGCCCTCGGCCTTGCGTTTTCGGCGTTCAGCGCCGCGATCATTGTATTCCGCTATAGGGAAACAGCGCACGAAGGCACGTTCGGCGCGACCACCGTGGTCGCCGCGATGCTTGCGTTCACGCTAGGCTCTTTTGCCGTGGTCGGCGATGTGCAGGCCGCAGCGGCGGCAGGTGTCGCGGTGGCTGGACTGCTTTCTCTCAAGCGGGTTCTTCACGACTGGCTGATACGGCTCTCCTGGGATGAACTTCGCTCGGCGCTCGTTTTGCTGGCGATGACCTGCGTTCTACTGCCGCTGCTTCCCAACCACACAGTCGATCCGTGGTCCGCGATCAACCCGTTCGAGCTATGGCTTATGACGATTATGATCGCCGCGATCTCCTTCGTTGGCTACGCCGCGATCAAGTTTGCCGGAATCGGAGCGGGGGCTGTAATCATGGGTGTTGCCGGTGGTTTGACTTCATCCACCGCCGTTACGATGACGTTGTCGAAATTGGCAGGTGAGCATCCTGGGGAGAATAGGGCCCTGGGAGCGGGGATCGTTCTCTCATGGGCGACGATGATGATGCGCGTATTGCTCATCGTGGCTTTCGTCAACTTTGCTTTGGTTTCAAAGTTGGTCGCACCCCTCGGGCTGGCCGGAGCAGCGTTAACGGGTATAGGGCTGTATCTGACGAGAAAGAAACCTGCTGGAAGGTTTCCTGCAAAAGTCGAACTGTCAAACCCTTTCGAGTTCAGCACAGTCCTGACATTTGGCGCTCTGCTCACACTCGTTGCGGTTATGACAAAGGTCGCGACGGCCTACGCCGGGAACGTAGGAGCTTATGCGCTTGCCGCAATCTCCGGCTTCGCCGACGTTGATGCCATCACCTTGTCGATGTCCCGCCTCGGAATAGGAGAACTTGGAGCAGATGTCGCTGCGCGTGCCATCTTGATCGTCGTCACTGTGAATACATTTTCCAAAGCCTGCTTGGGATGGATGACGGGCGGGTTTGGAATCGGCAGAAACCTATTCGCTACAGCGGCCGCGGCGATTGCAGCGGGTCTTTTGGGCTACTTCATTACGGCTCAATGGTGACGTCGGCGACCGCCAATGCATGCGAGGCAAGCTTTGGCAAAGAAGAATGCATTTATCGAAGTTCGAATTCGCGAGCTTACGCAGCTCTTCAACTCATTCGATCCTTCACCATTCCAAGAACGTGACCTCGATAGCGATGCTGAAGAATACATCGTCGCTGGGCGCGTGAATTTCCTTGGGACGCATCGCTTCGAATTATCGTGCATCTTCCGGAAGAAGAAGCCCGCAAAGCACGGGAGCGCGGCTCAGCGCTGAGCCGGCCAATTACTTCCCTCAATGCAATAGCGCGAACTCAATGAACTTTTTCGTGTCGGTCGAGGCTATCTACTCATCGGCATCCTCGTGTTGGTTGGGTGTCTCCTTGGTAATCAAATAGCGCGCACGCATCTGGGTACCGGACCGATGCAGAGCGTTATTGCCGAAAGCCTGATTTAGTTGGTTGGGTCGCAAACTGGAAACCAATCGAAACGTTCCTCTACGATTGGTGGCCGTCGAAGCGAGGCGCGACCTCTACCGGCGATTGGCTCAAGCATCTGTGGACATTAAGCCAACCTAGATTGCCGAGAATTCGGACATGTGACCCCTAGCTGGCGTCAAGCGGAAATGGACTTTGGATTTCGGGAAAAGAGAAAGCCTCGACCTAGATATTGTTGAACGTCACTATCACGGACGGCCGCATGCTGTCTGCGAAAAGCATCAGGTAGGGGCCCTACGTCAGGCGTTAGCTCGCCGCTGCTTGCTCGTAGATGTCGTCCTCCTGTGCATTGTGCATGCGGACTAGGGATTCAATTGATTCAATCACCCGCTGGGCATCGCGGATCAGATATCTGTCCACGGACTCAATCTTTAGGCCGTTCGACAATCTCAAAAGCAAGCGCGACAAATGAAGAATTTCGCGGTGAGCACGACTCATAGCGACAAGCCCAGGAGCATCATGAAGGATCTTGGCAATTCGCGGATACACATTGCTCTCGTCATCGCGTTCGTGCTCGACGATGTCTTGAGCAATCACATCGTTAGCCTCAAGGATTAGCAGAACCGCAAGCTGAGAAGATGCTTCGTCGAGAGCGTCCGCAATCTCCCTCAAACGATCGAGGCTGGCTTGAAGTTTGCTGTGACCCTGCCGAAGGGCACGGCTGGCAGCCGTCTGAAGCCTCTGCCGACCAAATCTCCAACCGGGAGTCAGCGCACGCAGCGCATTGAGTATGACAGCGACATCAATTGCCTCCTGTGTAAGTGCGCCCTCCACCGGCGTTAAATATCCGAGTGCCGCGGCGATCATCGCCATGCCCGACATGCCCATGCCCGCGGCGATGCTCTGAATGGCTATGCGGCGCGTTCGTCGAGCAATCGCAACAGCGTCAGAAACGCGATCAAGTTGATCAACGAGAATAACAACGTCGGCGGCCTCTGAGGACGCGCTGGCGCCACGAGCTCCCAATGCAATGCCGACATCGGCGGCCGCAAGAGCAGGCGCATCATTGATGCCATCGCCGACCATGATCGTTGGGTGAAGCCGTTGTTCGACAACTACGGCCTCAACTTTATCGGACGGAACTCGTTCGGCAAGCACGGCGTCGAGATCGAGTGCCGCAGCGATCGTATCAGCTGACTCGGCGCGATCACCGGTAACCATCATGATACGTTTCACCCCGGCGGCGCGAAGATTTTGCACAGCCCTTGGCGTCTCCGGCCGCAGTTCGTCAGCTAAAAGGATCGCGCCGATTGTGGTGCTATCCGCCGACACGAATACACTCAGCGCGGATCGCCATGATGCCCGGCGAAGTGCGCGTATTGCCCAAGGTTGAGGCTGTACCGGCCCATATACTAAGTCGAAGGAGCCCACGCGAACTTGGCGACCCTCGACCAAACCCTGAAGGCCCGATCCCATCGTCTCTTTGACGTTGGTTGCCTGAGAAAGCACAACTCCTCGTGCGCGCGCCGCCGCAACGATCGCCGCCGCGACCACATGGTGGGAGGCCTGTTCGAGAGAGCCTGCAAGGCGCATGATCTCGTCGGGCGACTGCTGCGGCGCGGTTTCGATGGCAACAAGCCTTGCACCGCCAACGGTTAGTGTACCGGTCTTGTCGAACATTACGGTATGAGTTCGCGCGAGAGCTTCGATCGCGGCACCGCCTTTGATGAGGATGCCGCGGCGAGCAGCGCGAGAGATACCGGCGATGAAGGCAACTGGAGCCGCTAGAATGAGCGGAAAGGGAGTGGATGCCACGAGAACAGCAAGCCCCCGGATCGGATCACCCGACCACAGCCAAGCTGCTGCCGCCAACGCTAGCGTTACCGGCAGCAGGACCAAAGCATAGCGATCGGCGAGGCGGATGAAAGGTGCCTTCGCCGTTTGCGCCGCGGTCACCAGTCTGACGATGCCCGCGTACGTGCTTTCGCCGGCACCGGCTGTCGCCCGCATTTCAAATGTTTCGCCCGCATTGATCGTGCCGCTATGAACCGGATCGCCTTTCGGGCGCGTCAGGGGAATGGGTTCACCCGTCAATGCCGCCTCGTCGAGCGTCGCAGCGGCGGCGAGGATGACGCCGTCGACAGGAATAACTTCGCCGGCGCGCACGAGAACCGTATCACCGACGACGACGTGTTCGATCGGGATATCTTCCAACAATGCCCCGCAACGCCGGTGCGCTATGCGGGGTGCGCGGTCGGTCAGGGACTTGAGATCGCGTTCAGCGCGCGCGACGGCAAAGTCTTCGAGCAGATTGCCGCCCGCATACATGACCGCGACCACCACGCCGGCCAATGGCTCTCCAAGCAGCAGCGCCGCTGACATGGAGACGAACGCCACAGCATCGACGCCCATACGGCCAGCCATAAGGTCGCGAGTCATGGACACGAAAAGCCCAATGACAACCGGCACGGTCCCGGCCGCCCACAACCATCTCGCCGCGTTAGGATAGCCCGCCGCATAAAGCAGTCCGCCGAAAGTTAATCCGGACAGCGCAATGGCGATCAGGGCTCTGCGTTGCAGTCGTTCATGAAAAACACTAGGCACAGTTTGGCCTCGCGAAATCTGGAACGAACGGCGGTGATCTCAAACAACTATCGCGAAAAGTTTTCCGATCCCGGCCGTCAAAGCCATCGCAAGTGCTCCCCAGAACGTGACGCGGGCCGTCGCCTTCACCACATTGGCACCGCCGGCTTTGGCGCCGACGGCCCCAAGGAGGGCGAGGAAACCTAGAGAAGCGACCGAGACAATGGGCACAAGCTTGTCCGACGGGGAGATCAGAACCATCAACAACGGCATCGAAGCACCTACGGCAAACGTTGCAGCCGAGGTTAGCGCAGCTTGCACAGGGCGCGCCGTGCTGATCTCAGAAATTCCAAGCTCGTCACGGGCGTGCGCTCCCAACGCATCTTTGGCCATGAGCTGATCGGCAACTTTCACGGCCAGTTCGTGCTCAACGCCACGTTTGACGTAGATTTGCGCCAGCTCCTCCCTCTCAAAGTCTATGTTATCGTTGAGCTCTTGGCGCTCGCGCGCGAGATCTGCGTGCTCGGTATCCGCTTGCGAGCTGACGGAGACATATTCCCCGGCTGCCATCGACATTGCTCCCGCGACGAGGCCGGCGACGCCGGCGATGAGAATGTCGCTGGGTTTGGCTGAAGCAGCTGCCACGCCGACAATGAGGCTCGCCGTCGAGACAATGCCGTCGTTGGCTCCTAGCACGGCTGCGCGCAGCCACCCGATCCGATCGACGAGGTGGGTTTCGGTGTGGACATGGAGTCTGCTCATTTTTTGTCTCTTTCGTTTGTGCTCGTGCGCGGCGGCGGAAGCTCTCGTGACGCGACCTGCTGCATGGCTTCACTCGCAGGCCACGCCCGCTCCCTCGTCCACGCAGCATCTTGCAGAAGGAGGAACCCAATTAATATTCCAAGCAGGCCACTCAATGAAGGCCGATCACAGCCATGTGGAACTAGGTCGGCGTTAATTCGGCATTGCACTATAGCGAACCGCGCACTTATCGCTGCCGTCGTGTGCATCTCGAAGCACCCCCTACTCTGCAAGCAAACCCGTTATTGGGTTTTCATTGCGGAGGCGCCGGTACTTTGACGCAAGTCAATGCACAAATGCTTTTACCTGCCTACAAAATTCTCAGAACCGGTGACCGGATCACATTGGCCGTCCGGATTAATGCGTTCATGGAGATTGAATTATGAAAATGAAGATGGCCGTGTCAGCTTTTTGCGTGCTCGCAGCTGGCCCAGTATTCGCTGCTGGCTATTCCGGGACTTGCACCACAGCTGTGAAAGACAAGTGGATGACAGAGGCGGCCGCTAAGGCCAAGGTCACAGAGGCCGGCTACACCGTCACGAGCATTAAAACAACTCGCGCGGGTAATTGTTATGAGGCTTATGTGACGGATAAGGCCGGGAAGAAAATGGAACTCTTTCTCGATCCAACAACCGCAAAGATAGTTCACTCGCAATGATAGAGAGCCGCCCCTCAGAAGGCGCCTCCGTGGTTAAGTCTGGGAAAGCCGCTGGATCGAGATCGGTCAAGGTTTGGGACCTCTTTGTGCGGGTCTTTCACTGGTCCCTCGTCATCGCGTTCGCAACAGCTTGGTATACCGGCGGAATCTGGGACCAATCCCATCTCGCCGCCGGCTATATCGTTCTTGCGCTCATCCTTGCACGCATTGTCTGGGGCTTTGTGGGCTCTCGCCATGCACTCTTTTCCGATTTCGTTTATCGACCACGCATCATCCAGCGCTATATGACGGACATGCTGCATATGCGGGCTGCACGGTACCTCGGCCATAATCCGGCTGGCGGCGCGATGGTCATCGCGTTACTCGCCATGCTGCTCATCCTTTGCATCACCGGAATCATGATGACCACCGATGCCTTCTGGGGTGTGCAGTGGGTCGATAATCTTCATGCGACCACGAGCAACTTAGCATTGGTTCTGGTGGCGCTCCACGTCGGGGGCGTCGTGTTCGCTAGCATCGAACATGGCGAAAATCTCGTACGCGCAATGTTTACAGGTTTTAAGCGATCCCAATGAAGGGACCTCCGTTGGCCGATGGCAAAATCGTGAAACCGTCTGGCGGGAAGTGGTCATTAGGCGTCGCGTTACCATCAACCATTGCTCAGGGCACCAACGGGATCGCAATTTCGAAATTCTGTGAAAATCGCGACGTCTCCCCGATCTACGAGACGGCCCGATGCCGGGGGAAAGAGTACTGGATTTATCGTTTCTCCAAGAGAGAAGACGCCGATGATTTTTGCAAGATTTTCGGCGGAAAGCTCATACAGCCGCACAGCCGGATTGACGCCTTCCCCGAAAAGCAGTGCCGCTCCTCTCTTCGCCGACGCTAGCCGATAAGCGGGGTTGGAGCACGGTCGACCTTGACCCTGATCAAGGCAGCGTATGAGCGGGTATGCGAGATAAATTCAATGTTGAAGATGTTTCCAGTGACCGCGGTATCGGTGGCTTGCCTTATGGCCAAATCCGAAGTGCCAAGTTTCGTTGAGAGGTAATGCAGGTACCAGAACGGGGCCACGTTATTATTTCCCAGGCATTAGAGAAGAAAGATCGGATCATGAAACGGCATTTGCGTTTCCTCGCAGCGGTGCTGATCAGCGTCGTTAATCTTGGCGCGGACATGGCACTCGCCCAGCCGAGTCAGCAGCAGATGCCCATGATGGGCCACATGGGGATGGGCATGATGGGGGCCGGCAACGGGGGCGCGAGGACGCAAGGGATGATGGGACCGGGCACGATGATGAACTTCGGTACGATGATGGAGGAACGCCTTGCCTCCATAAAGGCTGAACTAGGCATCACCGAAGCACAGACCTCAGCCTGGGACGATTACGCAAGCGCAGTCAAAGCCCGAGGAATGGCCATGCAGGATATGCACACCGCGATGGCGCAGACCACGGAGACAGGAAGCGCGCTCGAGCGCTTGGACGCTCACACCAAGACGATGGAAAGCATGGTCGAAAGTCTCAAGGCTTTGCGGCCCGTGACCGAGACACTCTATAAGGTGCTGAGTGCCGACCAGAAGAAAAAGGCAGATCTGTTGCTCGGCATGGGCTGCTGCATGATGTGAGCATTAAATCCGAAGTGTGGTCCGCGTTATATGGAGACTGCAAAATGATGCACGATTGGTGGACGAGTGGAAGCTGGGGTATGGGTTTCGGTTGGGTGTTCATGGTGCTCCCTTTAGCGCTGCTGGTCGGTCTCGTGCTCGCCATTGTGCGGCTTTATGACCGCAACTGGAGCCGTGAGCAGAGCCCGAGGACGGCGCGCGAAATCCTCGATAAGCGGTTCTCGAAAGGCGAGATCAATCGCGAGGAATACGAAATGAGGCGCAAGGCGCTCATCAGCTGACGTGACCGATGGCGGCAAATCTCGAATTCGCGCGAGCAGCGGCTCGAGGTTCTCGGTTCGAGCAAAATGATTGCGCCGCTAGCACAACCTCGGAGGTTCAGGCCATGAGCTTTTACATCGCAGAAACCATTCAAGTGCCGTTCGATGTCGCGATCGAAAAAGTTATCGCGGCGCTGAAAGAGGAAGGTTTCGGCGTTCTGACTGAGATCGACGTCCGCTCCACGCTCAAGACAAAGCTCGGTATCGACTGGCAACCCTATCGTATCCTCGGTGCGTGCAACGCTCAACTCGCCCATCGCGCACTTCAAGCCGAAGACAAAATCGGCGTCATGCTCCCGTGCAATATCATTCTGCAAGAGCTCGCCAACGGGAAGATAGAGGTCGCCACAATCGATCCGACAGCGTCAATGGAGCGCGTTGGCAAGCCCGCCTTGTCGGAACTCGCCGAAACCGTGCGCAGCAAGCTGAGCGCTGTCCTGGCGCGGCTCTAGAGTTAAGATGTTCATCACGGGTCAGATTGTAAGCCAGAACATGCAGCGCGATTTCGGCGGCAGCTTTCGGCAAGGCGTCCGTCAGAAAGTGTGCCGGTTCCCATACGGACCTTGAGGTCGTGCGGACATTGTGGATTCCAAAGTTCGGTCTGAACGACCGCGAATACGTCCATTGCCTAGTGATCCGAAGAACATTGGCGCGTTAGCCGAACTGCTTGGCCGGGCGCCTGTGTGTGCCTCAAATGTGCTCGTAGACTCCCAGTCTGGAACCCTCGGCTTCCCGCCGAAGGTTTTACATTGGAGTACCGGAGGCGCGAGCTAGAAAATGCCGATGGAGGACACACACACCGGACCGACGGGCATCTGCGGTTTCATGCGGCCAGCCTCAAAAATCGAATGGACGCGAGAAAGGAGGACCTCTCTAATTTGTGGCGCCTGCGACGGGCCGCTTTTCACCAGGCTCGTAAATCACCAATCCCGAAAGTGGATCGACCCAGGCCAAATGGTTATGGACGCCTTTGACATCAGGAACGTTCTCCGCGGCGACGATAGCGGACTCGTCTTGGCGAAAAGCTGTAAAAGCCCCCCAAAGATCGACGACACCGTCCTTTACCGTAACGGTGACGAAAGTCTTTGCCGGCCACGGCAGTTCTGCAAGCGCATCAAGCACCTTGTCGCGAATTTTTGCGTCGCTGTCCTTGCCCTCCACTCCCTCCCGAAGCACGCTCGCCACCGCCTGCACAATGTTAGCCCGGCTGACAATACCGACAACTGTGCCGCCCTTTACGACTGGCACTCTTTTCACTTGATGCTTCTCCATCAAATGAATGATCTCGGATACGTCGGTTTCCTCGCCGACTGTGATCGGATTTCGTGTCATCACTTCAGAAACCTTGCGGCCATGTTCCCGAATATAATTTTCGGCGCGCCCTTCGGGGTCGGCAAGAAGCGAGCGCCAAAACGACCGCTTCTTTTCCGTTCCGGTTTCGACACGGCGCATGCAGTCCCCCTCCGTGATCATACCGACAAGTTTGCCCTTCGCCGTTATGACCGGTACACCACTGAAGCGTTTCTCGAGCATTAAGTTAGCGAGGTCGACGAGGGTGTTATCGGGCGTTACTGAAACAACCTGACGACTCATGATTTCATGCGCCTTCATCGCACATCCTCCATATTTAAATTTATCTTGTCCGCTTCCTGCTGGCGTCTGGGCCAGTTGCATCAAGAGACCAAGCGGCGGTGGCGAAATTGGAGAACTTTTTCCGCATTAAGCTCTCGCGGTCTGCTGCCAGTAGAGACTAAAGAGCACGCCAAGATCATTAGCTTTTTGCATTCAGTAAATTCGCGTGAAAATGCAGCGTCTTTGGCAAGAGGATCTTCGATGGATTTGTACCAGGCACGAGAATTCACATTTCCGGTTTGTAAGGCGGCAGTGTTCGAGGATTTGACCCATGACGCAACAGGCATCTCCCGCGTCGAAAATGGGCTCGACACAGGGACCTGGCATCTTGATGCACTCAGCGGTTTCATCATTGCATCTCGGAGGGTCGAGCATTAAAAAAGTCTTATGCAAATTGCGTCGTCGTACCGCGCGCGGGATTCTAAGGCTTTGATGAAGATCAATTGCCTACGCTAGGTTCGTACGGACGACAAACGTCCATTACAAACAGCAATAAAAAACATTGCGTCATGTCGCAGCATGCGGCGCTGCAACCTTCGGAGCATGGCTCGACACGTGGCCGGAAAGCGTAATCACGCCGTTATCGGTGGCAACGCCAATATGGCCCACGTCTATACTCGGCTCAAATTCGAGTTCTCAGGTTTTGGCAGAACCTAGCTGACTTGACGCTGTTGTGAGAACCAGCATCGCTCGCGCCAATTCCGCCTGTTTATATAGAAATTTCCAATATGCGTCTGCGCACGCTCGAAAATGAGCAGGATTTGACATTGAGTTCTCCATTCCATCGGTGTCCTGACAGCCCCGAGAACAAGGCGTATTGATTTTCATCAAGCTCATGGGAGTTGAACCACAGCCGGACGCCTGACCGCAAGTTGGGGCCGACGTCTGCCTACCCGCCTGCACAACCTAGGAGTTCTTCGCGATCAGATATTCTGGCGCATGGGCGAAGACATGCGTGCCCTGGCTCGGGTTGAAATGGTTCAGATTAAGAAGAACCCGATCGTTGCAAGTGCCATAACCAAGGTGGCGATCCAACCAATAAGGAGCATAGGGCGCGGGAGCGTCAACCGCCCCATGATGTGGGGGTTCAGCGCCATCACCATCATCACAGCCATGAGTGGCGCGGCCAGTACCCCGTTGACCACCGCGCTCCAATAGAGCGCTTTGATGGGATCAATGGATGTGAAGTTCAGCGCCACGCCACCCAACGTCGCGGCCGCTATCGTCGCATAGAACGCCTTGGCCTCTTTCAGCTTGTGGTCGAGACCTTCCCTCCAAGCAAAAAGCTCGCTCACGGCATAGGCAGCCGAACCGGCAAGCACGGGCACCGCCAGCATCCCGGTCGAAATGATGCCGATGGCAAAGAGCGCGAACGTAAATACCCCAGCGACCGGGCGCAACGCCTCTGCCGCTTGCGAAGACGTCTGGATATCGGTTACGCCACTCGCGTTCAACGTCGCCGCTGTCGCGAAGATGATGAACAAGGCGATAAGATTTGACACCCCCATTCCAAACATCGTGTCGGTGCGAATGCGGGAAAGCTCGGGGCCAGCATCTCGAGGAGTTATGCAAAGCGGCTTAACGTGACGACGGTGTAGCTCTTCCACTTCCTGACCGGCTTGCCAAAAAAACAGATAGGGGCTGATCGTCGTGCCAAGAAGGGCGACGAGAGCCATGGCATGGGGAGCATCGAAGGCAAACTGCGGGACGAATGTCCCGTAAATGGCCGCTCCCCACCGCACGTGCGCAGTGAAAACGACGCCTACATAAGTGAACAAGCACAACGTCGCCCATTTGAGCACAGAGGCATACCGGGCGTAGCTGATGAAGGTCTCGAGGAGTATGCACACGATGCCGAATAACACCGTGTAGAGACGCTCTGGGCCGCCGATCAACAAACCTAGTGCAGCACCCATGGCGCCGAGATCGGCGCCAAGGTTGATCACGTTCGCCACGAGTAAGAGAGAGACAACGCCACCGAGCAGCCGCGGTGAATAGTGGCGTCGCAGATTGTGAGCGATGCCGTGACCCGTCACGCATCCGATCCTTGCGCTGACAGCCTGGATGACGGCCATTAGCGGAAAGCTGAACAGCATCGTCCATGCGAGGCCATAGCCGAATTGAGCGCCGACCTGGCTGTAGGTAGCGATACCGCTCGGGTCGTCGTCTGCTGCGCCGGTTACCAGACCGGGCCCAAGCCTAGCGATGAATCCGGTTAATGCGGGGGGAGATTCAACCCGGGAAGCGCCGGAGGGGACTTCAATCATTATGGAGCTCTGTTTGGAACAGAGGAAAGAACGACAGCGTCTGCGGGATCAACGCCGAAACCAACCTAACATCTTCGCGCTCATACGGTTGCGGATATTATCGACTTGGTCATGATAAGCAACTTGACGGCACGGATTCCGATGCCTTGGTCAGATCCAACCGATCGGTTCGTCGACTATGAGCCCCCGCTAACAGCACGGATCACATAGCCTCCCGAACGATCATCGAGCTCGAGGTCGAGCTGCCCACGAGCTTGGGCTTCTAAAAGCAGATCATTGAACGATCCAAATCCGTAGAAGGACTCATTGAAGCCGGGCCGGCGTCGCTTCAAGGTCTGCTTGACCATAGATCCCCAAAGCTTGGCTGAACCGCCCCGCTCTGCCTGAAGAGCCTCAATGGTTTCCCGCACGAGATCGATCGCCTCCTGCGTCCGATCGTCGACGCTCTTTGACGTCTTGTCGATGACCTTTGCCGTTGCTGGCGCCTTGGCGTCAACTTCGCTCAGCCTGCGCCTGACGGCTGGTTCACGCTTCAAAACTAGATCATCATAGAAGATGAATTCATCGCAATTGCTCATCAGCAGATCGGAGGTCGAGTTCTTAACACCCAGCCCGATGACGGTCTTTGCATTCTCGCGAAGCTTGCTGACCAGCGGTGAAAAATCCGAATCGCCGGAGATAATCACGAACGTATCAATGTGCTCTTTCGTATAGCAGAGATCCAGAGCATCAACGACCATTCGGATATCGGCCGAGTTCTTGCCCGATTGCCGAACATGAGGAATATCGATCAACTCGAATGCCGCCTCATGCATCGTGGCCTTGAATTCCTTGTAGCGATCCCAATCGCAATAGGCCTTCTTCACGACGATGCTGCCCTTGAGGAGAAGCTTTTGGAGCACGAGCTGTATGTTAAAGCTCGCAAACTTGGCGTCGCGCGCGCCCAAGGCGATATTCTCGAAATCGCAGAACAAGGCGAGATTGCCATCATCGCTCATAGGCGGCTCCGTTGTAAGGTCCGTTTGAGACGGTCGGCTACCATCCGATCCGCAGTCGCACCGAGTGCTCCGAGGGATAACCAACTGTAAGGTCATCAGCCAACCGCGCACGGTCAATCAGAAAGATCTGCCCCCCCGAAGTTGATTAGCCCCACTGAAGTGGCCCGGCTCGAAGTACGGATATTTTGCTTGAGGAGGATGCAAATGGCCCGGAAACTTCCACGCACGTCGACCAACTCCGTAAGATGGGCTGCGGCTACGCGCAAGGATTCTTCTTGGTTCCCTTAAGCGAAGATGATGTTCGCCGGCTCGGACAATATCGAAGCCGGACCTCAGCGTGCGGGACCAGACCTTCACGTGGAAATAATGCTTTTAATGAACGGCCTGAGCCTGACCGTTCGCTAACGCATACCCTCCGCGATGAGCGTGGAGCTACGTGATTACGCTTCTAATTGATCAGTCTGCACCGTGAGTGCTCGGTTGTAGCTCCGGTAGTTCGGCCGCTCTCTTACGCGCAGCCGCGACAGCATCAATCAGCTTCGTCTTGAACCGAACATGGGGGGGCCTCACGCCGTGGGTCAGCAAAACCCGTCTGACGAGTGGCCGAGCACCTGCGATAAAGAGTAGTGCATTTTGGTTGCGCGCCTTTCGAGCGAACCCTTCAATTGTGGCGGCTGCCGTCGAATCGAGAACCGACACCGCCGAAAAATCTATGACGAAGGCCTTCGGATGTTCGCCGATCCGATCGAGGGCCGCACCAACTGCTACCGCGGCGCCGAAGAAAAAGGCTCCAGAGATCCGATACACCACGACGTCGGGATCGGTCGCGAGCGCCACGTCGTAAGATGTTCGGCCATTACCGTTTATGCTATCAGCCACATCCTCCTCGATCATCGGCGAGGGGCGTTCGACCTCGACCGCCCGAGCCATACGATGCAGGAATAAGAGCGCACTGAGCCCGAAGCCGACGAGAATTCCCTCCGTCAGGTCGCGAAACACAACAAGGAGGAAAGTCACTAACAGAACCAGGGCATCGCCGCGTGAGGCGCGGACGAGTGTCGCAAATTCTTGTTTCTCGGCCATGTTCCAGCAGACGACGGCCAGCACTGCCGCGAGCGCCGCGAGCGGGATGTAACTCGCCAGTGGTGCCGCCAGCAGCATAAACAGGAGCAGGAACAGGGAGTGCAGCATTCCCGAGATTGGACTGCGCGCCCCGGCCCGTACGTTGGTGGCGGTCCGGGCTATGGTGCCCGTGACGCAGATGCCGCCAAATAGTGACGAGGCGATGTTCGCCGCTCCTTGGGCGACCAACTCCGCATTGGAGCGATGCCGACGCCCAGTCATGCTGTCGGCGACGACGGCCGAAAGCAGACTCTCGATGCTGCCAAGCAGAGCGAAAGAGAACGCAGCCGGAAGCACTGCGTTGACCTTGTCAAATGACAGGGCCGGTAGATGTGGAACAGGCGGGGTATGCCGAATGCCGCCAAAGCGGCTCCCGATCGTCTCCACCGGAAGACCAAAAAGCCAGCTCAGGGCGGCCGCAACGCCGACCGCGATCACGAACGCAGGCCAGTGCGGACGAAAGCGCCGGATGACGACGATGATTCCGATCGCAAGCACCGTGACCGCGATGGCCGCCATATTAGCAGACGGCAAAGCCTCGCCCAGCATCTGGATCTTGGGAATGAATGCTCCAGGCTCCTTGCCCGTCAGCGTCAAACCCAGCAGCTCCTTAAGCTGGCTGCTAAAGATCACGACCGCGATGCCCGACGTAAACCCGACAGTGACCGGATATGGAATATATTTGATGAAAATGCCGAGCCTCAGGAACCCTACCGCGAGCAGGATCAGCCCTGAAAGCATGGTCGCGAGGATGAGACCGTCCACGCCGTGCTGTTCGGCCGTCGCCGCCACCAGCACGATGAAGGCACCGGCCGGGCCGCCGATCTGAAACCGGCTGCCGCCGAGCGCCGAAACGACGAAACCACCGACGATCGCCGTGTAGAGACCTCGATCGGGTGTTACACCGGACGCAATGGCGATAGCCATTGAGAGCGGCAAGGCGACGATCGCTACGGTAAGGCCTGCCACGACGTCGGCCTTGAGGTCGGCGAACCCGTAGCGCTCGCGCAGGATGGTGACCAGCTTGGGGGTGAACAGCTCGACGAAGGTGGGCTCTCGAGTTCGGGCGACCATAACAACTCTCTTTGCCGTGTGAGCGGCGGGATTCTTGGCTTCACGAGTCCGCCGGTAGCTGTCGCAAGTGTGTCGTCAGTCGGGTCCCCCCGGTCGGGCTTTTGGCAAGTTTCAGACGTACGCCGCGCCCATAACCGATGCTCCTCACATTGTCCTCGATCAGTTCGACACCGACCGCGTCGAATGCCTCGACGATCTTCGTGAGCATATCGATAACGCCGCGCACGTCGCCTTCGCTCGCTTTGCATCCGCTGGATTGTTGCTTTCGGGCGGCTCACATGATTTCAAAGCTACCGCATTTTGATCAAGTCTCGATAACGACTTTGAGTGCTTGAGTTTTGGCCGCGTGCTCAAAACTTGTTGGCATGTGTCGGCAACATGCGCTCGCCGCCACGATCGTAAATGAGACCGGCCAGCAGGCTCGGCGCCGTCGCCGTGGATTACACCGCCCTCTCAACTCTGTTCGTCGCCAGTCCGTCCTGCACCTCATTCCAAAGCATTTCGTCGATGATGGCATCGTGCTGCCCAAGATGGACGCAGTCACTTTGATGCTGATCGTGAGAAGAGCCTTTGGGAGGGACCTCCGTGAACTTGCCGGATTTCACATCTCCGATCCAGGAAGCCTCTTGCACGCCTCGAACAGGCTGAAGCTCGGACAGAACGTGGGAGCTTCGGAACTCTCCGGCTTGGCATCGAGCCACAACAGGCACTCGGTTGCGTTGCGGCAATTTAAGCATTTCAAACGGGCATCGGCATAAGCAAAGCCCTTGCCAATTCTCACAAGCTTTCCTGTATCGACGTCGAGCCGTTGCATCATGTCGGCCATGCGGGTCGCTTGGCGTTCGACGCGGTGGTACATCGGCCAATCCCAATCCATTTGCATTCTCCCTTATGGATTCAGGCTTATGTTTAAACCGTTTCCCCTCTTCGATAATCCATCAAACGTTGCCGAGAGGGGTGGCTTGATCCAGATCAATAAACGCGATTTAGTCGCAGCTCCTGGATCTCGCCGCTTTTTTCTTACTAGGATTGCCGACAATTCAGTCCACCCCATCGATAAGCGGGTCGAGTTTGCATTCGGCGGCAAGAAGATCGCCATCGAGAATAGCGATCGTCTGGCCTTCCACCCTTATGCCTGACCTCTCCAAAATCGACAGTGCACGCGAAAACGATTCACGGGTTATGCCAAGCTCCGTCGCGATGAGATTTTTTTCGTATGGAAATACGGCGCGATCTGGCGTGCCTTGGCGCCTCGACAAGGCCAGGATGTAGCATCCCACACGTTGGGTTGAGGATCTAAGTTTCAGGTTCTTGATCTGGCAGACCATTCGACGGAACTGTTGCGCCAAGCTCCCGATCACAACGTGTGCTAAAGATTGGTCTGCCGCGACCGCTGCTCGAAATGTTTCTGCGTGGATCAGCAAAAAGCGTGACGGCTCGAGTACCCGAGCCTGCATGAGATAGGGCCCACCGGATATGACGGCTGCTGGAATTACAAGATTAGTGGCTCGAACAACCTCGATCAGAACCTCACGACCTTCGGTGGACTTCCCAAATAGCTGAGCCGATCCAGAAATTGCGATGATCTGAAAGTTCGGCACATCGCCCTGTTCGAAGAGTACCGTACCAGGCGCAACGACATGGACGATGGCGTTGCGCAGCAAGTCCGCCCTGTAAGAGGCGGAAAGTCCGCGGAAGAACGAGAGTGCATCCGCCGCTACATCGCCGTCCGTCGCCGTAGCCACGGTTTGTCTCCTACGCCCGTTCCTATGCCACCCAACCGTCGTGACAATTGTCACGCGCATCATTGATTTCGATCAACGCTCCGGGCGGCTGATCTGCTACTCTGGCAACCGACCCGTTTTCTTGGGGCATGTTTTCTTGGGGCATGTATGTCGAAGGGGCAGCGACCATGCGAGCGACCGTGAACCCGAAGTCTGGTCAAGTCTTGAGCGTGACTACAGTCGCATTCACGGTCTGTTTCGCTGCCTGGACGATCTTCTCCATCATTGGCATACGCATCAGTCAGAACCTCGGTCTAAGTCAGACCCAATTCGCCCTGCTTGTCGGCACACCGATCCTCACTGGGTCCCTTATCCGTGTCGCACTCGGCATCTGGGCAGATCTCTATGGGGGCCGCATCGTCCTCGCAGCTACGATGCTTGCAGGCGCCGTCGCGATATTTCTGCTATCGTACGCCGACACTTATCCCGAAATGCTTCTGGCGGGGCTCGGCGTCGGCATCACGGGCGGCTCCTTCGCCGTCGGCGTAACCTACGTCTCTCACTGGTATCCGGCGGAACGACAGGCGAGGGCGCTCGGCATCTTCGGTGCCGGAAATGTAGGAGCTGCAATCACGAGCGTTCTCGCTCCCTTCGTGCTCGTCACCCACAGCTGGCAGACGGTAGCGCAGGTTTGGGCGGCGGCTTTAGCCGTCATGGCGGTCATCTTCTGGTTCTTTGCCGAGGATGATCAGGCCATCGTTGAGCGTCGGCGTGCCGGCGTCACGGCAAAGAGCTTCTGGCTAGAGCTCGAACCGTTAAAGAACATTCATATCTGGCGCTTCGGGCTTTATTACTTTGCCGTCTTCGGAGCTTTCCTCGCTCTTGCCCTGTGGCTGCCGGAATATCTCATTAACGTCTACGGCCTCGACATCAAAACGGCTGGTGTGATCGCGGCCTTCTTCTCAGTGCCGGCGAGCATTTTCCGCGCTTATGGCGGACACCTTTCCGAAAGTTACGGCGCACGCCGCGTGCTCTATTGGACCTTGCTGGTATCGGCGGCGGCGACGTTCGTCCTCTCCTATCCACCAACCGATTTCGTGGTCCACGGCGCTAAGGGGACGACCTCCTTCCATTTGGAAATGGGTCTTTTTGGCTTCGCTGTCACCCTGTCCGTGTTCGGTTTCTTCATCGCGCTCGGCAAGGCCGCCGTCTACAAGCACATTCCAGCCCACTATCCTGACCATCTCGGCTCGGTCGGCGGCCTCGTCGGCATGATGGGCGGGCTAGGCGGCTTCCTTCTCACAATCCTGTTTGGCGTTCTCTTCGACCTCACCGGCCTGTGGACGAGTTGCTTCATGGCATTATTCGTTCTCGTCACGGTCGCACTTCTGTGGACGCACATCAGCATCCGGCACATGGAACGCGGGACCGCCGGCGGTGTGCTGGCGAAGCTTCCGCCCTTTCCAGAAATGTTGGGCTTGCCCAAGCCGGTGGTGGCCCCGCAAATCGGACATACTCTCAAAGATTGGCGCCCGGACGACCCAGTGTTTTGGGAAAGCACAGGCCGCCTCCTAGCGCGGCGTAACCTTTGGATCTCGATCCCGGCTCTCCTACTCTCCTTTGCCGTGTGGCAGGTGTGGTCGGTCGTGGTCGCCAAGCTCCCGCTCGTCGGCTTCAATTTCACCACCGACCAGCTATTCTGGCTCGCAGCCCTCCCGGGGCTTTCGGGCGCGACACTCCGCATCTTTTATTCTTTCATGGTGCCGATATTCGGCGGCAGATTGTGGACGACCGTCACGACATGGTCTCTCATCGTCCCGGCAGTCGGCATCGGCTATGCGGTGCAGAATCCGGACACGCCGTATGTCGTGTTGCTAATTTTAGCGCTGCTCTGTGGCCTGGGCGGTGGCAACTTCGCATCATCGATGGCCAACATCTCCTTCTTCTTCCCAAAGACGGAGAAGGGTAACGCGCTCGCGCTCAACGCCGGGCTTGGCAATCTCGGTGTCAGCGTCGTTCAGTTTGTCGTGCCACTGGCCATAACTGCAGGTATTTTCGGCTGGCTCGGCGGCGCTCCCCTCATGGTCAAGGGACCGGCCGGCGAGGCGCCGCTATGGCTGCAGAATGCCGGCTTCTTCTTCGTCCCCTTCATCATACTATCGGCATTTGCTTCGTGGTTCGGCATGAATGACATCGCTTCGGCCAAGGCGTCATTCGCAGAGCAGGCAGTGATTTTTCGGCGCAAGCACAATTGGATTATGTGCTGGCTTTACACCGGCACCTTTGGTTCCTTCATCGGCTATTCGGCGGGCTTCCCGTTGCTCTCCGAGATGCTGTTTCCGGACGTCAACGCGCTTCAGTTTGCCTTTATTGGACCGCTTGTCGGAGCCCTGTCACGGTCCGGGAGCGGTTGGCTCGCGGACAAGTACGGCGGCGCTCGCGTTACACTCTGGGCTTTCGCACTGATGATCGCGGGGGTGTTCGGGGTGCTGTGGTTCATCGGCTTCAAGGATCAGGCCGGCGCGTTCTCGGGCTTCTTCGCTGCCTTCCTGCTTTTGTTCCTCGCCACCGGCGTTGGCAATGCCTCGACATTCCAAATGATCCCAGTCATCATGGCAAAAGAAATGGGTCGCCTCATGCCCGATGCCGATGCCGAGACGCGCGGTCGACAAGCGGACAAAGAAGCCGCCGCCATCACTGGCTTCACCTCGGCAATCGCAGCCTTCGGCGCTTTCTTCATCCCGAAGAGCTACGGCACATCGATCGCCCTGACGGGCGGCCCGCAAGCCGCGCTCTGGGCCTTCCTTCTCTTTTACATGAGCTGTCTCGCCGTCACCTGGGCCGTTTACACGCGCAAGGGCGGCCTTCTTCACGAGATCGAGCGGGCGAGGAGAACCAAACCGTCAATCAGCACGTCCGTAGCCGACTAATCAGAGGCAAAGAGCAAATGTCGCATTTTCTCGACCGGCTAACCTTCTTTCGCAAGACCGTTGATGATTTTTCCGATGGCCATGGGATCGTAACGAACGAGGATCGTTCCTGGGAGGACGGCTACCGGAAGCGTTGGCAGCACGACAAGATCGTGCGGTCCACTCACGGCGTGAATTGCACCGGCTCTTGCTCCTGGAAGATCTACGTCAAGGGCGGCATCGTCACGTGGGAGACGCAGCAGACCGACTATCCGCGCACGCGGCCGGACTTGCCCAATCACGAGCCGCGCGGCTGCGCTCGCGGCGCCTCCTACAGCTGGTATCTCTATTCGGGCGCCCGCGTGAAATACCCGATGATCCGCGGTCGGCTATTGAAGCTGTGGCGCGCCGCGCGCGCGACTCTGCCCCCCGTTGCGGCTTGGGCTTCGATCGTGAAGGACACGGACAAGCGAAAATCCTATATTTCGATCCGCGGCCATGGCGGCTTCGTCCGCGCAACTTGGGACGAGGTCAACGAGATCATCGCCGCCGCTAATGCCTATACGGTGAAAACTCACGGCCCGGACCGTATCATCGGGTTCTCGCCAATCCCCGCTATGTCGATGGTCTCTTACGCGGCGGGCTCACGCTACCTGTCGCTCATGGGTGGCGTCTGCCTGTCCTTCTACGACTGGTATTGCGACCTGCCGCCGGCTAGCCCGCAAACCTGGGGCGAGCAGACAGACGTCCCGGAAAGCGCCGACTGGTACAATGCCGGCTTCATCATCGTATGGGGTTCGAATGTGCCGCAGACGCGGACGCCAGACGCGCACTTTTATACGGAGGTTCGTTACAAAGGGACGAAGAGCGCCGTCGTCAGCCCGGATTACGCCGAGGCGACGAAGTTTGCGGACATCTGGCTCAATCCGAAACAGGGCACGGACGCTGCACTGGCTCTTGCGATGGGTCACGTCATCCTGCGTGAATATTATATCGATCGTACTGTCCCCTATTTCGACGACTATGCCCGGAAGTACACGGACCTGCCGTTCCTGGTGCGCCTGACCGAGCGAGACAATCGACTTGTACCGGAGCGACTGCTGCGGGCCTCTGAGATTGCGGGCGCTCTCGGCGAGACCAACAATCCGGAATGGAAAACGGTTGCGATCGACGAGACCAGTGACGCGCTCGTCGCACCGCGCGGCTCGATCGGCTACCGTTGGGGCGAGAGCGCCAAATGGAACCTCGAGGAGAAGGCCGGTGATGGCCGTGACGTTCGTCTCAAGCTGACGCTCGCCGGCGAGGACGCGGAAATCGCCGCCGTTGATTTTCCCTACTTCGGCGGCCGCGCCACCGAGCATTTCGTCTCGACCGCGCATGGTGAAATTCTCACCCGTAATCTGCCGATCCGCCGGATCAAGCTGAGCGACGGCACGGAGGTGGCCGTTGCCACCGTCCACGACCTGATGGTGGCCAACTATGGCCTCGATCGCGGCTTCGGTGGCGGCAACGTCACTTCCTCCTACGACGAGGACGTGCCCTTCACGCCAGCCTGGGCGGAACACATCACCGGGGTGAAACGTGACGCGATCATCACCGTTGCTCGCGAGTTCGCCACGAATGCCGAGAAGACCAAAGGCCGATCCATGGTGATCCTCGGCGCGGGCGTCAACCACTGGTACCATATGGATATGACCTACCGGGGGATCATCAACCTCCTGGTGTTCTGTGGTTCCATCGGCCAATCGGGAGGCGGCTGGTCGCATTACGTTGGGCAGGAAAAACTCCGGCCGCAGACTGGCTGGACGCCGCTCGCCTTTGCACTCGATTGGAACCGCCCGCCCCGGCAAATGAATTCGACGTCGTTCTTTTACGCGCATACCGACCAGTGGCGTTACGAGACGTTGACGGCCTCCGAGATCCTCTCGCCAACCGCGCCGGAGGGTGATTGGAACAAGAGCTTCATCGACTATAACGTCCGCGCCGAGCGTATGGGGTGGCTGCCGTCGGCACCCCAGCTCAAACAAAATCCGCTGGACATTGCCAAGCAAGCGAAGGCGGTCGGACTCGCGCCGAAGAATTACGTTGCGAAGGCACTCAAAACGGGCGAACTCGAGCTTGCCTGCAACGATCCCGACGATCCCGCGAACTGGCCACGCAATATGTTCGTCTGGCGTTCGAACCTGCTCGGTTCGTCCGGCAAGGGGCATGAATATTTTCTCAAACACTTGCTCGGCACGACTCATGGTGTGATGGGCAAAGACCTTGGCGCGGAAGGCGCTGTCCGCAATACGGAAGTTGCCTGGCACGAGACGGCGCCGCAAGGAAAGCTCGACCTGCTGGTAACGCTCGACTTCCGCATGTCGACGACGTGCGTCTATTCCGACATCGTGCTGCCGACCGCCACTTGGTACGAGAAGAACGATCTCAACACGTCCGACATGCATCCGTTCATCCATCCGCTCTCGGCGGCGGTAGATCCCGTCTGGGAGGCGCGTTCAGATTGGGAGATTTACAAAGGTCTCGCTAAGGCCTTCTCGGAAGTTTCGCCCGAAGTTTTGGGTGTCGAGGAGGATGTTGTCCTCACTCCGATGCAGCATGACAGTCCGGCAGAGGTCGCCCAGGCCCTCGACGTAAAGGATTGGAAGCTCGGCGAAGTCGAGCCGATCCCCGGCAAGACCATGCCGTCGGTGACGGTTGTCACCCGCGATTATCCCAATCTCTACGCGCAGTTCACGGCCGTTGGTCCGCTGATGACCAAAGTCGGCAATGGCGGCAAAGGCATCGCCTGGAACACTGAGCAAGAAGTTGAGGCGCTCGCCGCCCTAAACGGCACGCAACTCGACGGCGTGGCTAAGGGCTTGCCGAAGATCGAAACCGATATCGATGCTGCGGAAGTCATCCTCATGCTTGCGCCGGAGACCAACGGCGAAGTGGCGATCAAGGCCTGGGAAGCATTGTCGAAAATCACCGGGCGCGAGCACGCCCACTTGGCGTTGCCGAAAGAGGACGAGAAGATCCGCTTTCGCGACATCCAGGCCCAACCGCGGAAAATCATTTCGTCGCCGACCTGGTCCGGAATTGAAAGCGACAAGGTCTGCTACAACGCGGGCTACACGAACGTCCACGAACTGATCCCATGGCGGACACTGACCGGCCGCCAACAGCTTTATCAGGATCACCTTTGGATGCGGGCCTTCGGCGAGGGGTTCGTCACCTGGAAGCCGCCGGTCGACATGAAGACGATCCTTGGCATCAAGGATGTCCGCCCCAACGGACACAAGGAGATCGTCCTCAACTTCATCACGCCGCATCAGAAGTGGGGGATCCATTCCACCTACACAGACAACCTTCTGATGCTGACGCTCAACCGCGGCGGACCGGTGGTGTGGATCTCCGAGACAGACGCGAAGACAGCGGGCCTCGTCGACAATGACTGGGTCGAAGTCTTCAATATCAACGGCGCCTTGACCGCCCGCGCCGTCGTCTCTCAGCGCATCAAGCCGGGGATGATGTTGATGTATCACGCCCAGGAAAAGATCGTGAATACGCCGGGGTCGGAGATGACCGGCAACCGCGGCGGCATTCACAACTCGGTCACCCGAACAGTGCTGAAGCCTACCCACATGATCGGCGGTTATGCCCAGCAGTCGTATGGCTTCAACTACTACGGGCCGGTCGGTTCCAATCGAGACGAATTCATCGTCGTCCGCAAGATGGCGAACGTCGACTGGCTCGAAGGGCCGTTACTATCTGATGCATCGAGGGAGGCTGCCGAATGAAGATACGCGCTCAGATTGCGATGGTGTTGAACCTCGACAAGTGCATCGGGTGTCATACCTGTTCCGTCACATGCAAGAACGTATGGACCAACCGGGAAGGCGTCGAATACGCTTGGTTCAACAATGTCGAGACGAAACCTGGTGTCGGTTACCCACGCGAGTGGGAAAACCAGAAAAAGTGGAACGGCGGATGGCGGCGCAAGAAGAATGGCCGCATCGAGCCGAAGATGGGCGCCAAATGGCGCATCCTCGCCAACATCTTCGCCAATCCGGATCTGCCGGAAATCGACGACTACTACGAGCCTTTCACCTTCGACTACGAGCATCTCCATACCGCAAAGGAATCGAAGGCCTTTCCGACCGCCCGCCCACGCTCGGCCATCACCGGCGAGCGCATGGAGAAGATCGAGTGGGGTCCAAACTGGGAAGAGATTCTCGGCGGCGAATTTGAGAAGCGGTCCAAAGATGTTAATTTCGAAGGGATTCAGAAAGACATCTACGGCCAGTTCGAAAACACGTTCATGATGTACCTGCCGCGGTTGTGCGAGCACTGCCTCAACCCAGCCTGCGTCGCGGTCTGTCCTTCCGGCGCCATCTACAAGCGCGAAGAGGACGGCATTGTCCTCATCGACCAGGACAAATGCCGCGGTTGGCGCATGTGCGTCTCAGGCTGCCCTTACAAAAAGATTTACTACAACTGGTCCTCGGGAAAATCGGAGAAATGTATCTTCTGCTATCCTCGAATCGAGGCCGGCCAGCCGACGGTTTGTTCAGAAACCTGCGTCGGCCGCATCCGCTATCTCGGCGTTTTGCTCTACGACGCCGATGGTATCGAGGCGGCAGCGAGCGTTCCGAACGAGAAGGATCTCTATCAGGCCCAACTCGACCTCTTTCTCGATCCAAATGATCCGGCCGTGATTGCCCAGGCTCGCGCCGATGGCGTGCCCGATTCCTGGCTCGACGCGGCAAAGCATTCCCCCGTTTGGAAAATGGCCATGGAGTGGAAAATCGCTTTCCCGTTGCATCCGGAATATCGGACGCTGCCTATGGTTTGGTACGTACCACCGCTCTCGCCAATCCAGTCGGCTGCAGCGGCCGGCAAGATGGGCGTCAATGGCGACATGCCCGACGTCCGCTCGCTGCGCATACCACTGCAATATCTCGCCAATCTCCTTACCGCCGGTAATGAGGAGCCGGTAGCACTGGCGCTCGAGCGTATGCTCGCCATGCGCGGCTATATGCGAGCGAAGACGGTGGATGGTCGGCTCGATGAGCGTATCGCGACAAATGTCGGCCTTACGGGTCGCGCCATCGACGAGATGTATCAGGTGATGGCGATCGCCAACTACGAGGATCGTTTCGTCATTCCGACAGCCCATCGCGAATGGACCGAGGATGCCCAGGACCTACACGGCTCTTGCGGCTTTTCCTTCGGCAATGGCTGCTCGGGTGGCAGCTCAGAAACGAATCTCTTCTCCACAAAGCCGAAGAAAAAAGCATCAAACCCGATGGAGATCGTCTGATGACAAATTCGGTTCCGTATCGAACCTTCAAGGCGTTGTCGGCGCTTCTCATGTATCCGACCGCCGAGCTCGTTGCCGCCTTGCCAGATATAGAACAAGCGATGGCGACGGAGGATTTGCTGAAACACAACGTGCGGCGAGCTCTGCGTCCCTTAATTGCCGAGCTTCAAACACTCGATCTCTATGATCTGCAGGAACGCTACACTGACCTGTTCGACAAAACGCGGCGACAATCGCTGCATCTATTCGAGCACATTCACGGAGAGAGCCGCGACCGGGGCCAAGCCATGGTCGACCTTGTTGCGCACTACGAACGTGGCGGACTCGACGTGACGGCAAATGAACTGCCGGACTACCTACCGCTCTTCCTTGAGTTCCTGTCCACCCGGCCAATCGACGAGACGCGCGGCCTCCTCTCCGAGACGGCCCACATCCTCGCACTTCTGGAAGAGCGGCTCGAGAAGCGAAGTTCAACTTATGCGGTAGTTTTCAAAGTCCTTCGTTCGATCAGCGGCGACGTGGCCGTCGCCTTCGAACCGTTAGATGCCACCGTCGAACCCGATGATCTTGCGGCGCTCGATGCTGCCTGGGAAGAAACCGCCGTCAGCTTCGGTCCTGGTGACGCCGCTGACGGCTGCTCCGTTGATCGACTGAGAATTCAGATCCGTGCCGGCCGCCGCGATGTGCGACAAGCCAATAGCTGAGCGAGGAGCAGCAAATGTCGGAATACATCAACTCTGCCCTTTTTGGCTGGTACCCCTATTTCTGTCTGACGGTCTTCCTGCTCGGAAGCCTGCTGCGTTTCGAGCGTGAGCAGTACACCTGGAAGACGGGTTCCTCGCAACTCCTTCGCAGGCGCCAGCTCCGCTGGGGATCGAACCTCTTCCACGTTGGCATCCTAGTAATTTTCGCCGGACATTTCGTCGGCCTGCTGACACCGATCTGGATCTTCGATGCGCTCGGCATCAGCCACGGCTTCAAGCAAGGTCTCGCCATTGCGGTCGGCGGCATTGCCGGGATTTTCTGCTTCATCGGCATCGCGCTGCTTGCCCATCGTCGCCTTTTCGATGCGCGCATCCGGGAGACGTCGAGTTTCGGCGACATTGCCATCCTGCTGCTGTTATGGCTGCAGCTAACGCTTGGCCTCGCCACTATTTTCGTTTCGCTTGGCCATATGGACGGGCACGAGATGGTTAAGTTCATGAATTGGGCGCAGGGCATCCTGACGCTGCAGCCCTCAGCAGCAGACTTCGTCGCGGACGTGCACCCGCTCTTCAAGGCGCATCTCCTCCTCGGCATGACGATCTTTCTTGTCTTCCCGTTCACGCGGCTCGTGCACGTCTGGAGCGCACCGATCTGGTATCTCGGCCGGCCAGGCTACCAGGTCGTGCGAACGCGCTTCGCCAGTCGACAGCACCCGCATGTCTCTGCGCCGCTTCTTCGGCCGACGGCGCGGCCGTTACCCACTCGTCCTACACACCAACCGGCGGAGTAAGCCATGGCCACAATCGTGATTGATCATGCCGCGAAAAACGCCGTTTCAGTGAGCTGCAAACACGAACATCGTCCTGCGGCGCATGACACAACGCCAAGCAAAGACGTCGCCATTCTGCCGGTGACGGTCAACGGCGTGCCGATCTCACGCAAGGCGATCGCCGCTGAGGTACAAAACTTCCCCGCCCGCAACCCTGGCGATGGTTGGGGGGCGGCAGCCCGCGCCCTCGTCATCCGCGAACTGCTCCTGCAAGAGGCGAAACGTCTGGACATTCCACTGGAGCCGCAAACCGACGAGGATGGGCGGGTTGAAACATCGGACGACGCGTTGGTGCGTGCCCTCATCGAGCGCGAGGCCCCGACACCGGTAGCTGACGAGGAGACGCTGCGACGCTTCTACGAGAATAACCGCCGCCGCTTCGTCACGCCGCCGTTGTATGAGGCTGACCACATTCTCATCGCGGCGCGCCGCGACGACAGCAACGCCTTTGGCGCTGCACGCGAAAAAGCCGCGTCTATTGCCGCTCTTCTGGTCACAGAGCCCGATCGTTTCGAAACGTTGGCGCGAGACTTTTCCGACTGCCCGTCCGGCGCTCTCGGCGGCAACCTCGGCCAAATCGGCCTCGGCGATACAACGCCGGAGTTCGAGGCTGCTCTCGCCGCTCTCACGCCGGGAGAAATCTCCGCACCGGTGGAAACACGCTACGGCGTCCATCTCATCCGCCTTGTGAGGCGGATCGACAGCCGGCCCCTTCCGTTCGAGGCCGTACGGGGGCGAATCGCGGCCTATCTCGATGAACACGTCCGGCGCAAGAGCACCGCTCAATATATAGGGATGCTGATTGGAAGGGCGGACATTCAAGGCATTGCTCTCGATGGCGCCGCTTCGCCGCTGGTGCAATGAGGTCGATCATGCTCGGAAAACTGATGGACTCATTGGACGATCCCAAGGTTGCATTGGGCCTCATTGCCGCTATGAATGAGCCATTGCTGCACGCGCGTCTCGCCGCCGCTGCTGATACCGCACGCCGGCCACCCGCCGATGTCGTGGCCTCTACCGTGCGGGGCTTTCTCGACTGCGCTTCCGATGACGATTGGGTGCAGCTCGTCGGAATCATGAACCGGGCCGATGATCCGGGTCTCGCGGCACTTCGCGCAATTCTCGAGAAGACCCTGCCATCGATTGGGGAGGCCTGAATTTCCCTGATCGTTGCAGCATTCATTGTTACAACGGACGCACTAAAAACTTCAGCGTCGGGCTTATTGCTTTCGATCTGTCGTGGAGACGGATGTCGATGACTTCTGGAGCTATTCTTATCACCGGCGCAGCGTCGGGAATCGGCGCGGCAACTGCGAAGCGATTAGCCGAAAAGGGATACAAGGTCTACGCTACAGCACGGAGTGACGGAGCCCTCGCTGCAGCGAAGCGCGCTGGCTGTGAGATATTGAATTTGGACGTAACCAGCGAGACCTCGATGGGCACGGCCGTTGCCGAAATTGAGGCACGCGAAGGATCGATTGGCGCACTCGTCAACAACGCTGGCTACAGTCAGCCGGGGGCGTTGGAGACGTTAAGCATTGACGCCGTGCGACAGCAGTTTGAAACAAACGTGTTTGGGCTTCTTCGACTAACGCAGCTCGTGTTGCCCGGTATGCGCCGACAGGGTCGGGGCCGCATCGTCAATATTTCATCTATGGGCGGAAGACTGACCTTTCCGGGCGAAGGCGCATACCATGCAAGCAAATATGCCGTTGAGGCTTTGAGTGATGCGCTGAGATTCGAAGTAGAAGGATTTGGTATTGACGTCGTACTGATTGAGCCGGGCTTTATCAGAACTGACTTTTCTGACGCTACGATCAACAGAATAAAAATGTCCGATGGCAATGATCCATACGCTGCGTTCAACCGAGCTGTTGCGGCAGCGACTCGGGCTGCCTATAGCCCAGGTACTATCGCAAAGCTCGGTGGGGAACCTGATGATGTCGCTGCGGTGGTCGAACGTGCGCTAGAAATAGACAAACCAAAGCCTAGGTATGCGGTAACCGCTTCGGCGCACGTTCTCTTGGCTATGCGGTCCTTGGTCAGCGATCGGGTGTGGGATTGGCTGATGCGGCAACGTTTTCCGCAACCGACGGCTCACAAGGCGTGAGAAGTCCATCCAAACCGTCGCCATCAGATTTGATGATCGCATGCAGGATTCGAGCATGGCAGACTCGTTTAAATCATCGGGAGTTATCGAAGTCCGAATTCGCGAACTTGCGCAACTTTTCAATTCACTCGATCCTTCACCGTTCCATGAACGTGACCTGGACCAAGACGCCGAAGAATATATATTCGGTTGGGCACGCGAGTTATCTACGGACATTCCCCTTAGAATCGTCGTTCACCTTCCTGAAAGCGAAGCCCGTAATGCTGCCGAGCTTGGACTCGCCGCCGCCTTAGCCAACTACTTCGCCGAACGCGCGCAAATACAGGAGCGCGAACTTAACGAACTCTTTCGAATCGGTCGGCGCTACCTATTGGTCGGCATTCCTGTCCTTGTGGCCTGCCTCGTTGGTAGTCAGCTAGCACATAGACAACTGGGTAGCGGACCTCTAGCCAACGCGATTGCGGAAAGTCTCATTCTGGTAGGATGGGTCGCGAATTGGAAACCGATTGAGACGTTCCTATATGATTGGTTGCCGCAAAGCGGCGACGTAATCTTTACCGCAGGTTGGCGAATGCGGCTTTGGAGATCAAATCACTGACGAGTTCAACGTGAGCGATTGGCCGTTTCTGTAGTTCGAGCACCGGTTTAGACAATCTTGCACACGCACATTGTTCTGTGAGCCGCTCGTCCGTGCGCGTGCGTAAAGCTGGTGGTAGAGTCATTTGGCAGAAATCTTATTTTTCCTCGTTGGTCGCGATACGTAGTATTTGACCTTTGTCAATTTCAGGCCGCCCTCCCGCATATTAGATGAGGTTCGATTTTCAGGGTCGACATTATGTCGCGAAAGAATTGTTCAATGCGTGTCGGAATTGCCAAAGCCCCCGACTGCGCGAAAAGGTTGCTCATTCTGATGCTGAGCAGTGCAGTCAGCTTTACATCTGCAATCGCCCAAGAGCCTGACGATACGCCGATCATTCGTGATGAGCCCGGCAAGGTGGAATCTAAGACGCCAGATCTAGAAAACGGCCTGACAGTCGCACGGGCCTTGTGTTCGACATGTCACCTCATTGGCGAGCCGGCGAATTCGCCGATGCCGGCCGATGTGCCGAGTTTCTCCAGCATCGCCAATCGGCCAAACCAATCAGTGGAACAGCTATCCAATCGGTTGATTGAACCCCACACGCCAATGCCAAATATACATTTGACGCGCAAAGAAATTCGCGATCTTGCAGAATACATACTTTCACTACGCAGTTCTCGGTGAGGCACACAGCCATCTTCGGATACAAATTTATATTTCAGATGGCTTGCTGCCCAGCTCCAGTCAAAGACCGCTAAGGCTTCTGAATCGATTCGAGATATCGCTTGAGCTCAATTACAGCTTTGCGTGAATACGCTGCTCCAAACTTCCCGCCGCCGCCCTCCTCACTGAACACTTTTCCCCATACCGGCATTCCTTCCGCCCCATGTCCAGGTAGACTTCCTCCGTAGCGGATGACCTCAACAATGCGAGCGGCAGGAAACGTGCCCTGAGCCCGTTGCTTAATCGACGTAAGATCTGCTGGAGGAGTTTTCAGGACTTTGGCCATTGGGCCGCCACCAGTTCCGTCGGCACCGTGGCATTGCGAGCAGTATTCATGAAACAGCGCTTGCCCTGTCGGCACCTCTAATTTTGCGAGGGGGGCGGCCTTCACCCACACAGGAACCAACATTGAAACTGAAGCCGAGATGACCGCATAGGCCTTTAATTGCTTGAATGGCAATCTGTTCATAGAAGGAAGTCCTGAGGGAAAACGGTGGCACTTCTTCTGCAACACCCCGGCCCTGTATAGGGCCTAGATGCTGCGCGTCAGGGACGGAATGTCCCGAGCCCGTGGCAGTTCGGCTGAGGGATTGCCAACTACACGCGCTCACTCCTTATACGTCTAAGTTTTCTCGACGTTGATTCAGATCATCTACAGAGGTTGCAGAAACTTGATTTGTCTCAAATTCGGGCGAGCAAACAGCCGATAAATGTCCATCCGGCAATAAATCTGGACGGAAGCCCATGCAGTACCGAACAATCTTGCTGAATCTCAACGATGAACGGCGTGTGTCTAAGCTTGTTAAGACCGCCGCATCGCTGGCAACGGCGTCCAATGCCCACATTATCGGTCTCTACGTTATGCCTTCTGCGCTGCCGCCACCTGAATTCATCGGTGACGCTTCCCATACGTGGTTGGAAGCGCAGATCCTTTTCTTCGAAGATCAGGCGAGACGTATAAAGTTAAAATTCGAAGATCTCGTCAAGGATTCGCCTTTTACCCGTGAGTGGCGCTTTGATGAATCGAGCTTCAAAAAGTCCGTCGCGGATTCGGTAATCGACCACGGCTGCGCGGCTGACTTGATCATTGTCGGTCAGCAGCCGAAGAATGGTTGGCTAAACGACGTCCCTGAACGCGCCGTTATCGAAAGCGGCCGCCCTGTTCTTGTTGTGCCCAACGAAGGCGAGTTCCAAGAATTTGGTTTGGACGTCATGATTGCCTGGAAGCAATCGAAAGAGGCTACGCGCGCAGTTTTTGATGCGTTACCACTTCTACAAAGTGCGAGACATGTGAGGCTGGTCACATTGGTCGAGGATAACGAGTACGCGGCCCCTTCTAACCAAACGTGCACCGACCTCGCCGCTTTGCTTCTACGTCATGGTATTGATATTGAAATAGAAGTGGCCGCCAAAGACGATACGTCCATTGGAGATAGCCTACTCGAATATGCCAAGACGCGACATCAAGACATGCTCGTGATGGGGCTCTACGGCCACTCTAGATTTAGAGAATTTTTTCTGGGCGGCGCCTCACGTGACGTACTGCAACATATGTCGATCCCAATTTTTATGTCCCACTAAAGCTCCGGACACTAAGGTTCCATGGGAGACGTTCATCCAAGAATTTCTTCAGGCAAATAGGCTCACATCATGAGTTGAAACGGCCTACACGGCGATGGCAAGAGGAGCTTCGCAAACTCAAACTCAGATTTGCCACCGACTAAAAAGATTAAATCTCAGTGCGCGTGGCCGAACACTAGAACTCTCGCCAGCAGAAATACTTATCCTGCCACGCCGGTCATCAGTCGATAGCATTCTCTAATTATAAACCATCAACGGAAGGAGGCCACCGTGAAAGTCAGCGGCGCAATGCACAAAAACGCAGAATGGGTTCCTCCCGAGACTCCACTCGCCGAGGTCGCGAAGAAGATGAAGGAGCACGACATTGGTTCGCTTCCGGTCGGCGAGAATGACCGCCTGATCGGAATGGTGACGGACCGCGACATCACGTGTCGCGCGGTGGCCGACGGCCGAGACAAGCGGATGGTAGGGATTCTGAGCCTCGGGGATATTTCCCATGCCACTTCGCGCGAGATGTCGGGAGAAGTCATAGCAGCGGTTTCCGCGCATCATGCTCGATAACCGGAGCATCCATTGGTGCTCCGCAAAGCGAAGGGTTTAGCTGTGACATCGGATCATCAAAACCGATGAGAGGAAATGTATAGGCGGCGTCCGCCACAACATGGGTGGCAAAACCACCGTCCCGCGTGTAGCCGGTGAACAGCGGCTCGTCGCAGAGATTTTCATGCCCGACAATAGGAGCAATGCCCGCACGTGTGCCCGAGCCAGGGAATGCCAACGCGCGTATCCAGTGCTGGCGCGCTGACCCTCGCTCCGGCCGCGTCGACAATACCGACAATCTCGTGACCGGGAACGATTGGCAGTCTGGGATCGGGTAAATCACCGTCGACGACATGCAGATCGGTGCGACACACGGCGCAAGCCTCGACCCGCACGCGGATTTCGCCTGGACTAGCTATGTACAGGATCCGGTCGGCACTCGGGGGCAAGTGGCGTCCTGATCGCGTGTAGGACCACTGCTTTCATGATCTTAGGAGACACTTTTGCTCCTTACGCCAACTTGCTTTCTCTAACTTCGGCTCAGCCGAGGCGGAAGATCCAGGCACAATTCTACGGATTAGCCGACTGCTCCGCCACTCATCAGCCTTCCGCTCGCCGCCACTTGACCTCTAGCTCTAGCTTGTCTGTGTCTGTTTCGCTTTTGAATTCGACATCATTCGCGACGGTGACCACTTTTCCGCTGGACGAAACCGAACCACTGCGCAACTGACGCGCAATTTGCTCAAGCCGATCAGCTGCATCGGCCCTCGAAATATACACCTTAATTTTGTCGCTACCCACGAAGTGATCCTTTCTAAACTGAAATCTGCGAGTCAGGCGCGCAAGGCCTGATTACTTACCGCACTACGCGCCAGCGATTTCCTCAAGGCGATCGCTATTGAGGATGTGGACTTCCGTTCCATTTATGACGTCAATGACGCGCATTGTTCGTAACTTGGTAATCGTGCGGCTCACCGTTTCAATCGTTAATCCCAGAAGATCGCCAATATCAGAACGACGCATAGGTAGTTTGACGATATACGTATCGTCGGCCGCTTGTGCGTTTCTGGCCTGCAAATCAATCAGGAACGCTGCAATCCGCTCCATCGCTGTTTTCTGACCAACCGATACCAGGAGACTGCGCGCCGCGACCAGCTCGGCCGATACAGCTTTGTAAAGTTTCAGCGCCAAGCCGGCATCATTAGAAGCGTCATGTTCGAGCGTCGTGGTCGACAAGCATCTGACCTTTGCAGCACACGTCGCCTGGGCGTCAAAAATGTGATCTGTGAGAATCCCCAACCCTATGTAGTCGCCCGGATAAGCAAAATCGATTATCTGACGTCGACCATCGCTCAGCAGCTTCGAAAGTGCGATTACACCTTCCTCGATGCGAAAGACGTGCGCCCTAGGGTCGCCTTCACGGAAGACGTGCTCCTTGGCTTCAACCCTGCGAATGGTGCCGCGTTCAAAGCCATCATGCTGCGGCTCGCAGAATATTGAAGCGATCGGGAGTTTACCGCGAACGTCTTGGGTAACGAACTCGCTAAGCATATCCATTCTCCTAGGTTTTCCGGCGACGGTACGACGTCGGATCGGATAAAAGCGGTCGAATGTCGACCACGTATGTAGGAATGGTGACGGATTGTGATATTGTGTAATAACGACGGCCGGAGCGGCACTTAGGGCATCCACACGTGAGCACCGAAATTCTCGTCATTGATGACGATCCAGAGGTTCGCCATCTCTTGCGCACGTGCTTTGAGCGTGAAGGCTATGTCGTCTCTGAGGCGTGCGATGCTGTCGGCGCGCGCAGTGTTCTCGAACGCGGCAGTGTCGGCCTTATCACCCTGGATCTGACTCTCGGGCGCGACGACGGTTTGACGCTTGCACGAGAGATTCGCGCCGCACGCGACGTGCCGATCGTCATGGTTTCAGGGAAGGGAGACGCCGTTGATCGAATCGTCGGGCTCGAGCTTGGGGCAGACGACTATATATCCAAGCCATTTAATCTGCGTGAAGTGCTTGCGCGTGTGCGTGCCGTACTGAGGCGGCATGAAGCCGGCAGGCCTATTTCGACCAATGCGGATATTGGGCACGAGCGTTTCTGTTTTGGGGGCTGGACCCTCGATGTGACGAGCCGCGGATTGGTGGATAGCGCGGGCAACACGCACGAGCTTACGACGGCCGAATTCAATCTCCTTGAAATGTTTGTCAAGCGGCCACACCGCGTGTTGTCGCGAGACGACATCATGGATCTGCTCAAGGGGCAGGACTGGACACCGCTTGATCGCTCAATCGATGCGCTGGTTAGTCGGTTGCGAAAGAAGATCGAGGATGATGTTGCAAAGCCGCTGCACATCAAATCGGTGCGCGGTGTGGGCTATATGTTTGCCGCCGACGTTCGGCCTGCGTAGGGAGTTTTTCGCGGCCTGGAATTATCGCTGCGGCCTATTCGCAAGAACTGCACTTACGAGGTTGGCAAGAGCCGCTTGCGTATAGGGCTTTCGCAGGATCTTCCAGTTCTCCCGAGTGCCCAGCACACCCCGCGCCGTTTCCTCCGCAAATCCGGTTGTAAGAACGATCGGAATCCCTGGTCGATGTTGTTCGACCCATCTGCCGAGATCAATCCCCGTCGTTCCACCCGGCATCATGATATCGCTGAAGATGATGTCGACCTTCAGACCCGCCTGAAGAGCCGCCTGAGCTTCCGCGCCCGTATTGCATTCGATGACCTGATATCCGAGACGTTCGAGCCGCTTTACCGTCAGTTCCCGAACGTCACGATTGTCTTCAACGACCAAGACTCGTTCCCCCTTCGACGTCTCGGCGCCACGCGGCGAAGCTACGGGTTGTTGCGCCTGCTCATCGGCACAACGCGGAAGGTAGAGATTGACCGTCGTGCCAACATTAGGTTCGCTGTAAATCGTGATATGGCCATTTGATTGCTTGATAAATCCGTAAATCGTGCTGAGGCCTAAACCGGTACCGTGCCCCGGCGGTTTTGTAGTGAAAAACGGCTCGAAGACACGGCTCAGAACTGCCTTCGGCATTCCCACGCCGTTATCGGAAACCGAAATGCGGGCATAGCTGCCTGCAGTAAGTGCGCCTTCAAAGCCCATTTCACCTTCTTCCAACACCGCATTATCGGTCCGAATAGTCAGTTCGCCCCCCGTCGGCATCGCGTCGCGCGCGTTGATTGCAAGGTTAAGCACTGCCGCCTCCACTTCGCCAATGTCAGCTTGCGATTGCCACAGGTCCGGCATGAGATGGGTGCGAAGTTCGATCGTATCGCCGATGGTTCGACGTAGCAGCTCGGTCATTCCTCGAACCTGTTCATTCAGATTGACCACCTCTGGCGCCAGTTGTCGGCGGCGAGCAAATGTAAGCAATCGATTCGTCAACCTGGCGCCGGCGTCCGCCGCCTTCGAAGCTCGTGTCAGGAGGTCCATATCCTGAGCGTTTAGCATCGACCCCTCAAGTAGCTCGAGGTTACCTGAGATAATCGTCAGCAGATTGTTAAAATCGTGCGCGATACCGCCGGTGAGTTGGCCGATTGCCTCCAGCTTCTTGGCCCGAAGCAACACCTCCTTCTGTTTCAATTCCTCGGTGACGTCTCGGAGCAGACTGACGACCGCCATGCGAGATCCGTCGGGGCCATTGATGACCGCAGAATGTCCTTCTCCGGGAAAGGTCGTTCCATTCTTCCGCCGCAGCGTGAGGGAAATCTGACTGGTCGAATAGCCACCGTTCTTGTTGATTGCCAATCCTGCTTCCAACCGGTCGAGATCCTGAGGACGGTCATAAAGGTCGGTTAAATCGAGAATGGTGGCCTCGTCAGCCGTATAGCCGAACGCACGTAGGGCGGCCGGATTCAACAGAATGATTCGGCCATCGGGATCGGCAATGACGAGGGCTTCCGGAACGTGATCAAACACAGTCTGAAACAGTAGAGACTGGCGATCAATTTCCGCTTGCAGGCGGGCGTTGGCGCTTAGATCGGTAATCATACCAGAAAAATATGGCTCACCGCCGATCTCGAATTGTCCGACAGCAAGATGCATGGGAAAGATCGTTCCGTCTTTGCGTTGGCCTTCGACCTCCCGACCAATGCCAATGATCCTTTTCTCTCCGGTGGTCAGATAGCGCGCGATATATGCATCGTGCTGGCTGCGATATGGTTCCGGCATCAACATCTTGACGTTTTGCCCGAGCATCTCGTGGGCACCATACCCGAACATCCGTTCCGCCGCCGGATTGGCGCTGTGTATGCGGCCGGCGCTATCAATCGCCAGGATGGCAGTAACGGCTGATTCTAGTAGTGCCTGCAGCATAGCTGGCCTTGAATATCTCGATTCCTGCTTAACTTACTGGCTCGCACGCCAGCAATCCAGCATCACAGTATGTGCTCGATTTCCTCCGAGGCAATCTGATTTTGATCAAAGCCTAGTCGGCCCACATGAGCAAGGATTCCTCAAATTCAAGCTTAGGGGCCTTATGGTGATCGAACGGCACGTCAACATCGAATCTGTTTTCGATAGCGAGCATCCAGCGGCGCGCTTTACGGCAGACTGTACCTTGCAACTGGAAGTTTGCAGGTCGCTAATCGCATTAGCCGATCATTTGCCCGGCACCATGGATCGCGAGGCGATTGTATATCTCGTGAGGGCATTGCCCGCGACGTGGGCGGCGCATGTAACGTTCCAATCTGAGGCAGCCTTCCCGCTTTTGGCGCGACGGCATGAAAGTGACCACCACATCCTCCAGTATCTTGGGCGGCTCGATCAACAACACATGGAGGTCGCGGGCGCGACTGACGAGTTCGTCGATCAGCTCAGAGCCTTCCTAAGCGGCGACGCCGTCGATGCCGAAACGTTGGGCCGCTTGGCACGGAATGCATCAGAGCGCCGACGAGAACACATCGAATGGGAGAAAGTGTTGCTTGCCCCCCTATTTCCACGCGTACTGGCGCCGGTGGAACGGCAAGCCTTCGTAGCATGGTCATCGGAAAATCCCTGGCCGTTCGATTAAACGCAATAAAGCATCGCGGAGCTGTGATTGCTTGATGCAAGTCAACACGTTTGGCTGCGGGGTGTGATCTACTGGATTAAAGCTATAAGGAAACGCGATGAAACCCGCACGAACTTGGATTCTCGTTGCTGACAGTAGCCGTGCCCGCATATTGGAAATGGTCGGCAGAGGCAAAGAGGTGCATATGGTTTCGGGTTCTAATGCGGCGTTGGACAATCCGCCGAGTCACGAACAGGACAGAGATAAGCCGGTCCGGGTATACGAGTCGGTCGGTAACACCCGCCATGCAGTCGAGCCACGACACGACCCGCAGCGGGCGCTTGAAACGATCTTTGCCGGTCAACTCGGAGCGATGCTCGCCAACTACGCGAAAAGCAGGCCATTCGATCGACTGGTGCTCGTGGCACCGCCTGCGATGCTTGGCGATTTGCGGAAGTTTCTAGAGCCGCACGTGCGTGACAAGATCATCGCCGAAATCGACAAAGACCTGACCAAGGTTCCCAATGATAAGGTTCTTTCCCACATCGAGGATGTGATTGCGATCTAACTCGCCGCAAAGGAAGCTGCGTCGTGACGAAGCCGAGCAATATTCGACTGGCACTGGCCCGGAAACCCCAGACGTCTCCGCTCCTTTCTGCGGCACCAAACACCACTGCAAAGACATGGCAATCACCGCGTTTGTCATCGGCAAAGGCCGTTGCACGGAATGCCATCGTTATTGCCGTCCAGCCGTAACGCGCCGCAGTTCCTTAGATAGAAGGCGGCCTCTTCACACGATAGCATTTGTTTGCACGTCGTTTTTCGAACCTTGCAATCGAAGTTAGGTCTAGGTGCAGGGC
>Ga0256904_1000038_pt1 | contig 41854 bp, 36 predicted proteins | sample MC6MC0742MT_FD_190199 | JGI IMG/M metagenome (GOLD analysis project Ga0256904, IMG submission 190199) | Metatranscriptome of enriched soil aggregate microbial communities from Iowa State University, Ames, United States - MC6-MC0742-MT... | ecosystem: Environmental > Terrestrial > Soil >...
GAATGCTTCCAGCTTCAGCGGAATTCGAAAGGCGCGGATGTTGTTCGAGATTGGCATCAGCCCCCAAACAACGTGTTCTGGTGCGGGCATGATCAGCTTTGATCCCGGCAGCGCAAATAGCCCTGCGGTAAAAGTCGGCGCGATCATCGCAACGGCTCGGCTCAATCCCAAGTCAGCGAGTCTGCCATCGATAGGCCCGGTGGTTACGCCTCGGCGCGAGACGTTAATATGCTCGTAAGCCGCAAACCGCTCCGCCGTAATCTTGCCCTTGAAGATCGGATGATCTCGATGGGCCAATGCCAAGAAGCGGGTTGTAAATAGCGTTTTTACCCGAACTTCCGGGTCGAGCGCATTGCTCGCGCTAATCCACAGGTCGATCCGTCCTTCGCGCAAAGCTTCGTCGTCCTCATCAACTTCGGCTCTCAGCCGGAGTGAAACTTTTGGCGCCTTCGCCCGCAGCGCGTTTAGAAGTCGGCTTCCGTAAGCCGCGACGAAGACGTCATTGGCCCGGATGGTGAACTGGCGCTCCAGGTCATCTAAATTATTGACCGAGCTTGGCTGGAGTAGCCCAACGGCTGTTTCGGCCGTCTTGCGGACGAGTTCACGCAGCTCCAGCGCGCGTGCTGTTGGGACGAGACCTCTTCCTGCGCGGACGAGAATGGGATCTCCGACGGCCTCGCGTATCCGCGACAGGGTGCGGCTCATCGCCGGCGCGCTCAGATCAAGTCGGCGCGCGGCGACCGCTACGCTCTGTTCTTCGAGCAGGATATCAAGGGCGACGAGGAGATTGAGATCGGGGATTTTCATCGCGGCACGCTGTCCTGGAAGGATTGCGTATATCGCAGCAATAGCTGCGACCGACAATGCTTACGTCTTGATTATTTATTGATGATGGTGGCCCCGGCAAATGCTTGATCGCGACTGTTCCTAGCTTTGACCCTGCCAACAACCGACACGAGCAAACCTGGGCCATACCCCTACGTTACCAAAAATGGCCGGCATGAGAGCAATCACGCCGGCCAAGGTACTCACCACCATTTGCGGGTTTGGAGGAAGCGCAATTAGGGCAGCGAGAATGCGGTGAAGGATCCACCTAGGTTGGTGTACTGCTTGAGGCCAGCGTAGCCGCCAACCGCACCGAGACCGTCGTTGGGATTCGTCAAGCCTGCAGCGAGACCGATACCGGCCCAACCGCCAACGCCCGAAAGAACGCCGACGTACTGCTTGCCACCGTGCATCCAGGTCATGACGCTACCAATGATGCCCGACGGCGTCTTGAACTTGAACAGCTCCTTGCCGTCCTTCTGATCAACAGCTTTGAAATAGCCTTCGAGCGTGCCGTAGAAAGCAACGCCGCCAGCCGTCGTCAGAGCGCCGGACCAGACGGAAAACTGCTCGGGTTTCGACCAAACGATCTTGCCCTTGCCGGCATCCCAGGCAATGAAATTGCCCATTCCGCCGTGGCTGTCCGGAGCTGGGAACATGGACAGCGTGGCGCCCACGTAGGGTTGACCAGCCGTGTACGAAACCTTGAACGGTTCGTAGTCCATGCACACGTGGTTCGTCGGAACATAGAAGAGGCCGGTCAGCTTCGAGAACGAAGCGGGCTGCCGATCCTTCGAACCAAGAGCCGCAGGACAGATGCCCTTCGTGTTGACGTCCGCGCCTTTGCCATCCCTGAATGTCGAGTACTTGGCGACGCGGATTGGTCGTCCATAGTTCGGGCTCGCCTTATCCATATCGATTCCGGTTGCCCAGTTCACGGCCGGATCGAACTTCTCGGCAACCAACAGCTCACCATCCTTACGGTTGAGTGTGTAACCGAAGCCGTTACGATCGAAGTGAACGAGGACCGGCGTTTTCTTGCCACCGACGTCGATGTCAGCGAGAACGTTCTCGTTGACGCCGTCATAGTCCCATTCGTCGAATGGCGTCATCTGATAGGCCCATTTCGCGACGCCCGTATCCGGGTTGCGAGCCAGGATCGACATCGTCCATTTCTGGTCGATCGGTTTGCCATCCGGGCCCGCACGTTGCGAAGGATTCCAAGTCGATGGGTTAGCCGTACCGTAGTAAATAAGATCGGCATCCGGATCGTATGAGAACCAGCCCCATACCGTGCCGCCGCCGATCTTCCACTGATCGCCGTTCCAGGTCTTAAGCGAGGAATCTTTTCCGACAGGCTTCCCAAGCGAGGTCGTTTTTTCCGGATCGAAAAGCATCTCAGAGTCGGGTCCGAGGCTGTAAGCCCGCCAAACGCGCTTGCCGGAGTTCATATCGTAAGCCGTAACGTGGCCCCGCACGCCAAATTCGGCGCCTGAAATGCCGACGATCACCTTATCTTTTACGATGATCGGCGCCATCGTGCCCGACTCGCCCTTTTTGGGATCGCCGTTGACCGACTTCCAAAGTTCCTTTCCGGTCTTGGCATCCAGTGCGACGAGCGACGTATCCGCCTGGTAAAGGAAGATTTTGCCTTCCGCGTACTGCACGCCGCTATTGATGACGTCACAGCACATGATCGGCACGACAGCCGGATCCTGCTTCGGCGTATAGGCCCACTCGATCTTGTTGTCATCGTCGAGGTTGAGCGCGTAAACGATATTGGGGAACGGCGTCACCATGTACATCATGTTGCCGATCACCAACGGCGCACTTTCATGGCCGCGAAGCACGCCGGTAGAAAATGTCCACGCGACCTTGAGCTGACCTACGTTGCTCGTCGTGATTTGGTTGAGCGTGGAATATCGGGTCGCCGCATAGTCGCCTTCGACGCGAGCCCATTGATCTGGATTGGCCGTCTGCTTAAGCACGTCATCGTTTGCCGAAGCAGGCGCCGTCAAGGCACCCATCAGCATGAGCGCCGCGCTTGAAACGCGAAATCGCATATTTTCCTCCGATTGTTATTAGTGCTCGATAGGGCGCGGTGTTGCGTTTTGGTTGCGGCTTCCAATTCTTCCTGGCACGTCGCCCAATACTCAACCGCAAGGTTGACAATAGTTCCTCACGAATTATTGTCAACCTGTTGGTTGACTTTTAATGCCGAATGTTTTTTGAGCTTGGCCGGCGCGTGGGATCGTCGGGTCGAGCCTGATTTTTGTGCGCGACGTGAATGCTACCGCGCGGCCAGAGCGGCAGCTTTGACACGATTGCAGGCCTCATCTATATTCACACCGATGGTTGAACGTCGCGAAACAAGACTCAGCGAGATTTTTTACGCCCTGTCCGATCCGACACGGAGGGCAATCATCGGCTTGCTTGCAGAACGCCCTCATACGGTGACGGAGCTTTTGGAGCCGTTTCCAGTTTCGTTGAACGCGATATCCAAGCACATCAAGGCGCTTGAAAAAGTCGGGCTAGTTGATCGGGAGATCAAAGGCCGCATTCATATGTGCCATCTTAATACGGCACCAATGAACGAAGCCTATCAGTGGCTCGGCGCCTATGAAAAGTTCTGGTCCGGCAGCCTCGATAAACTCGAGAAGCTTTTGCGCAGTAGAGCCAAGCACAGTCATGGCAAGTGATCGACGGCGGAAGCTTCCATCCCTGGCGATGGTTCGCCGCGTTAAGTCTCCCATCGCAGACGTTTTTTCGGCTTGGACTGAGCCTGATTTGATTGCGCAATGGCTTGCGCCTGGCTCGTGTATCGTCAATGCCGTATCACTCGATGTTCGCGAGGGCGGAGAATACAGCATCGAAGGTCAGGATCCGGCCGGTGAAGTTTACGTAATCAGCGGATCATATTGCGAGGTGATCCCCAACCGCCGACTGGCGATGACCTGGAACTACAGCGGCCCAGCTTCAGCACTTAAAGGATCGCCCTCATTAGTTGTCGCTGACTTCCGCACACTCGGCGAGAACTCGACCGAACTGACCGTTACGCACGAGAAAATCGGCACCGCGTTCGCGAGCGATTTGAATAAGCGAAACTGGGTTGTTTGCCTGGACAATCTCACGGCAATCCTCCAGCCGTATGTCAACCGCGATGGACCCGCCAAGCTCGCAGCGGTCAACGATTTCTATCGTGACAGCCACCGCGAGTGGCAAGATGAATTCAAGGCCCGCGCGATGGCGGACCGTCTGCGCGACACAGGTGTAAAGCCCGCCCTCACCGCATCAGATGCGGCCTTCATCGCGCACCAGAACATGTTCTTTCTCGCGACAGCCGACGCCGAAGGACGTCCGAGTTGTTCGTATAAAGGCGGACCACGAGGGTTCGTTGGGGTGCTTGATGAATCAACGCTTGCGTTTCCGAGCTACGATGGAAACGGAATGTTTTTGTCGGTTGGCAATTTATCGGAAAATGCTCACGTCGCATTGCTCTTCATCGATTTTGAACGTCAAGCGCGGTTACGAATAAGCGGCACCGCCGAAGCATCAAAGGACGATCGCCTCCTAAAGCGCTATCCGGGAGCCGAACTCATCATTCGGATCAATATCCGCACTGTTTTCTCCAACTGTCCGCGCTACATCCACAAGATGGAGATGGTTGAGGAATCCACCTTCATTCCCGACGGCAGGCATCCAGCGCCAGTTGCCGAATGGAAACGTCTGGCCGAATACGCTGATGTATTGCTTGATAAGGACGCGCACACTGCAGGGGAAGAAACCGACGTTGACAAGGCTTTCAATCGGAATTCGTCGTAAGTCCGCGTCGTGAGTGGCACGTTTTAAGGCGCGTGCCACCGAGTAGCTACGTCCGCATCAGAGCGATTGCAGACATGATTCAGCGAAAAGACGTGCACGCCTCCGCCATTCAGGTGACGTCCGCTTTCTCTGAAGGCTTCTTGATGAGATTGAGTTCATGTCCGCTGCCAGCGGCCGCTTTGGGTCAAAAGCACCGTTTTTCTGCACGCGCGCGGAAATCATAAAACATGAATTTATATCAATAACTTAATTGATGGCTGCGCTGGCAGTCTGCCGCGAACCAGTCTCCGTAGAAGAATTCCCTGCACTACGCTCCGAAGCAGCGAAAATTGCGGCTAAGATCGCGCGGCCGGTCAAAGGTATCCAGCAAATGTCCCATAGTTTCCGATACTTAAATAATTTTACGGTCGTAGTTGGGGCAGGGAACTCTTTACGACTTGCGCAGCGAATAGGCATCGACTGTGCAGGGAACCAGCGTCCGTTGTTACTGGGGATTCTTTTGGGCTTCTGATCAACCGAGCTAGCGTACAAATGCGAATTGATATACGTACAATACTAATTGTCGTTGTAACAATTTAGCGTGGACGGTCGTTGGTCATGTCGAAACAGCCAAAGCGCAAGCCGGGCGAAAAAGCCGGACTGACCCGCGCCGATATCATCACGCAGTGTCTGGCGCTGTTGGAAACGAATTCGCCCTTTACCGTTACTGGGATCGCTGGCGCTCTCGGAGTCTTTCCAACTACGGTCAAATCTTATTTTCCCGGAGGCCTTGATGAGATCGCAACGGAGATGGTTCGGAGCGCCTTGAGCAACGTTGCGCGTCCCTTCCAGCCCAAGGAAAGCTGGGAGGCATATCTTCGAGATCTGTTCCGGGCGGTGTTCGACGCCTTCCACAAACATCCCGAACTCGCCCGAATTGCGGTCAACAGAATTGCGGCTAACTACTACCTCAACCCCGTGCTGGTGGAACGAATCCTATTTGCACTTAGCGTTGCCGGCGTGCCCGAGGACGAGAAGGTGGGCGCGCTCGACCTCGTCATGGGCAGCTTGATCGGTATGCTCGCGGTCGAATACCCGGGGTTGGCCTCTGTACCTGCCGCAAAATGGCTACACAAACTGCCGGATGCGAGCGATGGAGCGTCCATCGGCGAGTATCTCCAGATCAACGCTTTGAAGGCCAAGCTCATTTTCGCGATCAAGGGCCGGCGTTTTCAGCTCACGCTCAAGAAACCGACTCCTGTCAAGGCAGCGCGCTTCGCTGATCATCTGATTGCTGGACTAAAGGCTCAGGCCTCGGCGTAAGGGCCTCTTTAATTGTCGTTGTGACAATTGTAATTGCTGGCGCGAAAACGTGCCAGGTTATGTTTCTTCCGTTGATTTTCGATCCCCTGGAGCCGAACCTTAGCTCCGAGATGAGCGCCGCAAACAATTCCGCGGCGCGGGGCAGGTAAGTCGTTCCGCGCTCGTCTTCCGGAAGATCGTTAACCCGGCCGGGTTTCTGGCGGGGCGGCGCTGTGCGTCGCTCCGACGGGAAAGCCGTGCCTGACCACGGAGACGAAAGAAGTGACACGCAGAATGCATAACGGAGATCGTGAAGGGCGTCCTGAACGCCCGGATGATGATGACGACACGCTCTACGATGTTGGGTATCGCAAGCCTCCAGTCGCGCATCGGTTTCGCAAAGGCCAGAGCGGCAACCCCGCGGGCTCGAAGCGGAAGCGCGGCAAGAGGGGGCGCGCGAAGACGTTGAAAGCCGTGCTCATCGACGAACTCAGTCAGAGCATCGCGGTGACCGAAGGCGGCCGCCGCCGACGCGTTCCGCGGCAAACGGCGCTGATCAAGAAGATCATCGCCGACGCTCTGGGTGGCGACGCCAAGGCGCGAACCCAGCTCATCCAGCTCGCGAACAAGGCCGAGGCTAATCCCGAAACAGAGGCTGCCGAGGACCTAATCGGGGGCGCCGCGGACGCCGAAATCCTCGACCTCTTCCGTGCAGACACCATCCGGCAATACAGGGAATCGAACGATGAATAACGTCTATGTCCTCTCAGCGATCTTTCGCGAGTCTCTCTTCTACTTTGCCCTACGGGCCATGACGATCCTGGAACCGCAAACCAAGCTGTCCAGGAACTGGCATCAAAAGGCCATCGCCCACGAACTGACGCGGTGCTTTCGTGGCGAGAGCCGGCGGCTGATCATCAATCAGCCGCCAAAAACCCTGAAGACGCACCTGGTCAGCATCTCGTTTGTGGCATGGCTGCTGATGCACAACCCGTCGCTTCGGATCGCCATCATTTGTTACGACGAAGCCCTCGCCTCGACGCAGCTGCGTAAGATCCGCCTGATCCTGCGAAGCAAGTGGTACATGGCTTTGGCTCCGGCTACCCGCATCAGCAAGGAGAAAGACACCGAGACGCTTTTTGAAACGACGGCTGGCGGCGAAGTCAGAGCCCTCTCCGTGCAGGGCGGCATCACCGGGCACGGTTTTGATTACATCATCATCGACGACCCGCAGAAGGCCAGCCTCGCCCACTCGGAAACCGAACGGCGAAACCTCGAAGAGCTTTATGCGAGCGCGATCGCAAATCGGTGGCGCAATCCAGCCGACGGCGTTCTCATCGTCGTCATGCAGCGGCTCCATGTTGATGACTTCACGGCGTTCTTGTTGCGGCTCCGGAAGGATGCGGTGCATCTCAATATTCCGGCCGTGGCTCCGGCCGATATGACGTTCCATCTCGGTGATGATGAGGTCTACCAGTTCCGCGAAGGCGAGCTCCTGGAGCCGGAGCGGCTCTCGGAAGTCATCCTCGAGGAGCTGCGGAACGCGCAGGGCGACGTGCATTTCCAGGCGCAGTACATGCAGGCACCTGTCAAGACCGGCGGCTGCCCGATCAACCCTGCCTGGTTCCGGACCTACACGGAGTTGCCGAAGTACGACTACCGCATCATCAGTATCGATCCTGCATTCACCGAGAACGGCGGTGACTTCAGTGCGGCCTTGGTCTGCGACGTCGTCGGTGATGACATCTATCTCGTTCACGGCGAGCAGGTTCAACACGACTACCCGAACCTTCTTCGCTGGATCGAGAAGCTCGACAAGACCTGGAAGCCCGACCTGTTCCTGATCGAGGCAATCGGAGCCGGTAAAGGGATCTGGGGCCTCTTACGAGAGCGCGACTTCCATCACGTCGGTACGATTGAGACTCACAACGGCCTCCCGAAGCTCCGTCGTATGGAAATCGTCTCGCCCATGATCGAAGCGGGTCGGGTCCTTCTGCCGGCTCATGCCGAGTGGGCACATCAGTTCCTAAGGCTCATCGGATCGTTCCCGTACGGCCCCAGTGATGACTGGCCGGACGCCCTCTCGCAGTTCCTGCTCAAGCTGCAGACGGCGTGCATGCATGCCGGCCAGCATCGACGCCGCCGTTTTCCGCCGGAGTCGCCGCCGCAGCAGACCTCGCTCCGCTACGGCATGCACTACCGCAAGTTCTGGCTCAGGTGATGAATCTGCCAGCTGCTTCCCTCTTCTTCTTCAACCCGCAAAGGCCTTCTTTCATGCGTCCAAATTCAAATCGAAACGGTTCCGGAGTTCTCGAGCCGCTCAAGGCCAAGAGCCGTCAACGGCGTGAACACCTCGCCCGCCTGAGTGCCCCCGGCACCCAGGCGGGCGTCGTTCGCAACGACCTGTTACCGAAACTGCAGCTCGTCGATCGTGCGCCCCCTGAAGTCATCGTTCCCGCGCGTAACGTGCGCGATCTGGACCCCGCTCACGTTCGCGAGACGGCCTCCGCCGTCTCGCACCTAGGCTTCAGCGTCCCGATCCTAATCGACCACGACAATAACCTTGTCGACGGCGCCGTTCGCCTTGAAGCCGCCAAGCTGCTCGGCCTGCCGCGCGTGCCCTGCATCGTCGTCAGTCATCTTTCGGCATCCGAGCGGCGGCTCCTGCGTATCGCGATGAACCGCCTGCAGGAAAAGGGAGACTGGAACCTCGACAGCCTAAAGATCGAACTTCAGGAACTCATTCTCGAAGACGCTCCGATTGAGATCACCGGCTTTTCGCTGCCCGAGATCGACCAGATTCTTCTCGACGACGAGATCGCTGCAGTTGAACAAGGACCACTAGCACCAGAGGCAGACGTTCAGCCGGTCGCGCGCGTGGGCGACCACTTCATTCTTGGTCGGCACGAGATCATTTGCGGCGATGCCACAGTTCCGAGCGTCATCGAGCGCCTGATGCACGAGGAGCAGGCCCAGCTTCTGCTGACCGACGAGCCTTATAACGTCAAAATCTCCGGCAACGTCACGCGGGGCGCGCACCGCGAATTTGTCATGGCCAGCGGCGAGATGTCGGATCGGGAGTTTCATGTCTTCAACGACGCCTGGATGGCGGCTTGCTGCCCGCATCTTCATGATGGAGCCCTGTTCGGCACCTTTATCGACTGGCGCGGCTATCCGACCGTGCACTCAGCGGCGACAGCGCTCGGCTTGGCCCCGATCAACTTGGTCGTTTGGGTCAAGACAAACGCCGGCATGGGCAGCCAGTATCGTTCACAGCACGAGCTTCTGCCGTTGTTCAAGATCGGCGCCGCGCCACACGTCAACAACATTGAGCTCGGCAAGCACGGACGCTGGCGATCGAATACCTGGACCTATCCTGGCGCATCCAGCATGGGTTCTGACGCCCGCCGCGGCCTGCAGGATCATCCGACGGTCAAGCCCGTCGCCATGCTCGAAGACGCGCTGCTCGATATGACCAACCGCGATGACATCGTGCTCGACCCGTTTCTGGGTTCGGGTTCGACGCTCATCGCAGCGGAAAAAAGCGGTCGCCGCTGTCGTGGTCTTGAACTCGATCCGCGCTATGTCGACGTCATTCTGCGTCGCTATTACGAAGTCACCGGCGCGCAAGGAATTCTGCGCGAGACCAGAGAAACGTTCCAGGAACTGGCGGAACGGCGAATGCGAGAGGAAGAAATTGCAGAGTAGGCGTCGCGCACGCGAGCGTCGGTTTTGCGGCGAAGGCGGTGCGGACGAAGAGGCCGTCGGGACTGTTGCCGACGAGATCGGCTCCGGCGCGTCCTCCGACGCTGCCAAGGCCGGCGGACGTGAGGCCTTCGAGGAAGCAGCCGCCTTAAGCGACCGAGAGGGCGCAACCGACTACACCATGCGTCACGGTCGAGATCGCCTGCCCCGTGACACCGGCTGCATTGCCGATGGGTTGCAGGAAGTTGCCGACCTCGGTCCAGACGTTCATCGATAGGAACGCGAGGCCTATGGCTTTTATGGCATCGACAATGGAACCACCGGCGGCGAGCGCTGAGCCTCCCGCCGCACCCCACGACCGTCCCATTTCTTGGTTCTAGGGATTTCGCGCTCTTTCGTAGCCGACTTCGGTCCCTGGTCTAACAGCCATCCTCCACTGAATTGGCACCCGCTATTGGCCGAAGACGACCTCTGGACTTATGCCTCAGTCGCGGCCGGCTGCAAACTCAGCTCCGAGACCAGATTGAATAATGGGATCGTCCCATTCCTCGAAGTGGACACGAGGGCGGGCCCGTCGCTAGTCATCAGAAAAGCGACGAACCATGGCGCGACGGTGGAAGCCACATCGTCGACTAGCTTCGTCTACGGCCGCATTTAAATTGCCGCTGAGCTAGGCAGTTACATTTCCATCTTTGGATCACAGAACGGCGACTTATCGCCAACTCGATCCCCCAGACCGTACCCCAGAATGCAAGTGATACAATGATTGCGAGTGGGCTCATGTTGAGTCCGTTGCCCATCAACATTGGTTCCAGCACGCTGCCGATGGCAATCGGGATTGCGGTAAGGCTGGTGACCAGAACGAAGAACGGCACCAATGTTTCGAACTGGACCATAGCCAGAAGCGCGGGGAAAGCGACGCCGATTATGGAGCCAATGTTCGGTATATAGTTGAGAACAAAAATGAGCAGAACCCGCGTTTCCGGCGAAATCCACCCCCTGAAGGCGCAGTATTGCATAACACAGGATGCCCGTTAGCGCGCTAACCAGCGTCTTGAGCCAGATATATCGTTGAACGCTTGCAGATATCGTAAGCAGAAGAGTATTTTTTCATCCGCGATCGCTTCGTCAGGAAACATAGCCGCGCTTTTGGCGCGCACTTTGCCCGCGCTCCGCAAACAAAAATGCTTCACTACGGTCCGCTTATGATGCTTTGAACGCATCCATCACCTAGCGCAAAGACCGGCGTGGTTTTCAAGGCATGAGATGGAGGAACCGAGATGAGGCAGCCAGGCTTTGCAGCGCCGTGTCCCAAAACGGGCGTGTGCTCGTTTCATGCAACAAGTTTGTCGTGGCGTTGAACTCTGGGCCGAGTTGAAGGTCTGAATTTCTCGCGTATGGCTTGGAAGGTCACGTAGAGCGGCGGGATCGCAAATATGCCGATGAAGGATGCGAATATCATCCCGCCGAATACGGGTGTTCCGACGTTGCGGCGTGCGAGTTCGGAAGCTCCGACTGCAACGACGAGTGGTAGTAGTCCTAAAATAAATGCAAAAGACGTCATCATCACCGGACGGAAGCGTAATCGGCTACCCTCTGTGGCGGCTTCATTGAGTTCAACGCCTCGCTCGCGTTGTTCTTTTGCAAACTCGACGATCAAGATTCCGTTCTTCGCTGCGAGGCCGATAAGGACAACCATTCCGATCTGTCCATAGAGATCGAGGGTCAAACCTCCGATTGCGATTGCGGCGAACGCTCCGAATACGCCGACGCTGACGGACAGAAGAACCGGCACCGGAATGGTCCAACTCTCATAAAGAGCGACCAGGAACAAATACGCAAAGAGTAACGCGAACCCAAGGATGACGGCTGTTTTGCCCTCGGCTCGTTTCTCTTGAAATGCCGTGTCCGTCCATTCGCCCGCGTAACCGTCCGGCAGCGTGCGTGCAGCCACCGCTTCCATCGCCTTCAACGCTTGTCCAGAAGAAACACCCGCTGCAGGAGACCCCTGGATCGTGACTGCACGCAGGTTGTTGTAGCGAATGATCGAAGGCGGTCCGACGACGGTGCGAACTTCAACCAGGCTTCGCATCGGGATCATTTGGCCTTTTTCGTTGCGCACGTTGATCCGGTAGAGATCATCGATACTCGAACGATCTTTGGCGTCCGCTTGGACTTGGACCTGCCAAGTGCGGCCATAGAGGTTCATGTTGTTGACGAAATATCCGCCGAGCGATGCCTGCAACGCCTGGAAAACATCATTGAGCCGAACGCCCAATATCTGCGCTTTGTCGCGATCGATATCGAGATAGAGAGAGGGATTGGTTGCCGTGAAGGTGCTGAACACGCGGTCCAGTTTCGGATCCTCGTTAGCGGCGACGAGCAAGCCTCGCAAGACCTGAGCCAATGCCTTCGGATCTCCACCACGGAGGTCTTGGAGGACATACGCGAACCCGCCGCCAGAGCCGAGGCCGATAATCGGGGGCGGCGCCAGCGGCACGACTGTGCCGCCGGGAATTTCGCGGAACTTGGGGCCGAGACGTTCGATTAATGACCGCACACCTAAAGAGCGATCCTTGCGTTCAGCGAACGGCTTTAACGTCACGACCATAAACGCGGCGTTCGATTGGGAGTAGTTGTCAATGAAGTTGAGGCCTATGACAGAAGTTACGTCCTGAACGGCGGCTTCGCCTTTGAGGATGGCCTCCGTCTGGCGGACGACGTCAATCGTGCGGCCCACCGATGCGCCACCGGGTAGCTGTGCGAGCACGAACAATGCACCCTGATCGTCCTCCGGGAGAAATCCGGTCGGCGTTACTTTGGCCAGCCCGTAGATGCCCGCGAGAGAAACGGCGACGAGCGCAAGGCCGATCAGCGAAATTCTCAACAGGCGTGCGATGGCCGCGCCATAGGCATCCCGCACATAGTCGATCGCCCGCATGACCGCGCCGATCGGGCCTCGTCGCGGCCCGTGATGCGGCCTGAGTAAGATGCCGCACAACGCCGGCGACAGCGTAAGGGCATTGATCGCCGAGAGAAACATCGAAACCGCAATGGTCACGGCAAACTGGCGAAACAGCTCTCCAGAAATGCCGGGAATGAAAGCGACGGGTACAAAGACGGAGAGCAGAACCAGCGTTATGGCAATGATCGGGGCTGTGATTTCGGCCATGGCCCGTTTGGTCGCCTCGGGCGCCGAGAGCTCCGGATGTTCTTCCATCACGCGCTCGACGTTCTCGACCACGACGATGGCGTCGTCGACAACAATTCCGATCGCAAGGACGATCGCCAGCAGCGAGACCGTATTTGCCGAGTATCCTATGGCCAGCAATACAATGAATGTACCGATCAAGCTGACCGGCACTGCGAGGGTCGGTATCAATGTCGCGCGAACGCTGCCGAGAAAGAGATAGACGACGAGCACCACAAGAATGAAAGCCTCGATGAGAGTCTTCTGCACCTCGTGGATGGTGTCCGTCACGAATTGCGTTGGGTCGTAGGTAACCTTCCACGCCATATCGTCAGGGAACCGCTTCTCGGCCGTTTCAAGCTTGCTGCGCACGGATTTTAACGTCGTGATCGCATTGGCCCCCGGTGACTGGTAAATCGCAATAACGGCAGCGGGGCCTCCGTTGAATAGAGTGTCGCGATCCAGATTTGCTGCTCCCAGCTCGAGCCGTGCAACGTCGCCCAACCGCAGCACTGACCCATCAGGATTGGTCCGCAGTACGATCTTTTCAAAATCGGCAATGGTATTGAGGCGGCCTTTCGTTTGAATGTTGAGTTGAAGCTGCTGTTCGTTTGAGATCGGTCGCGCGCCTATCCTGCCGACGGCAGCCTGAACGTTTTGGGCTTGGATCGCATTGATGACGTCCCCTGTCGTCAGTCCCAATCCCGTCAATCTGTCGGTCTTGACCCATGCCCGCATGGCATAGTCTTGCGGCCCCCAAAGGACGGCGTCACCAACGCCTGGCGTGCTCTTGATCTGATCGAGCAGGTTGATCGTCACGTAGTTGGATAGAAAGAGCGGATCGTGAGTGTGCTTGGGCGAATAGAGCGCCACGACGCCAAGAAGGGCGGAGGATTTCTTCTTGACGGACACGCCTTGGCGCTGAACCTCGGGCGGCAGGCTCGATAGCGCGACTTGCACCCGATTGTTGACATTGACCGTATTGATGTCGGGATTCGTGCCGAGTTCGAATGAACAGATTAGGGTATAGCTGCCATCGTCCCCGCTGACGCTCTTCATGTAGATCATTTTGTCGACGCCGACGACCTGCGCTTCGATAGGTTGCGCGATCGAAGTGTCGACAACGGATGAATTGGCTCCCGGATACGTCGTCGTGACCTGCACTTGCGGCGGCACGATATCAGGGTATTGAGCAAATGGGATCGCGTATAGCGCTAGAATGCCGGCTATCGTCGTGACGATCGCGATGACAATGGCAAGTCTCGGACGGTCAACGAAGATGGAGGATAACATTCTTCAACTCCGATTTTGGAGTTGAGGAACGGGCGTTGCGACTACAGCCGCTCCTGGGCGCACGCTCTGCAAGCCATCGACAATGACCTGTTCTCCTCCACTCAAACCTTCCTCAACGACAATGCCCGTGCCCCCGCTTTCGCCGCCGGTCTTTACCCGTCTGACCGCTGCCTTTCCCGCATCTACGACAAAGACGTACGTTCCTTGCTGATCCGCGATGAGTGCCGACTGCGGGATGACGACTTTTTCGACGGGCTTGCCGGCTTCAATCGAGACATGGACGAGCTGCCCATCGACGAGCGCGCCCTTGGGATTCGGAAAAGCCGCACGAACAAGCACGGTATCGGTAGTCCGATTGACGGTGACGTCGACGAAATTAACGGTGCCTTGATGGTCGTACATACTAAGGTCGGCAAACCGCAAATTGGCTTTCAACTGCGTGACGTCAAGCTGTTGCCCCGCCTGCTGCAAACGCAGAAATTCCCGCTGGCTAACCGGGAACGTGACGTACATGGGATCTTGGCTGACGATGACCGTTAAGGGCCCGCTCTCCGGGCTTACGACATTTCCCTTAGTGACGCTCGTTCGACCGATTTTTCCCGTTATAGGAGCAACGATATCAGTGTAGCCAAGGTTGATCTTGGCCGTGTCGAGGTTCGCCTGATCGATAAGGATTGTGCCCTTAGCCTGTTCATCGGCGGCGCGCGCCTGATCGCGCGCAACGGCTGAACCAACATTTCTCGCATATAACTCTTCGGCACGTTGCAATTGAACTTCGCTTAATACCTTCGCTGCCTTGCTGCGGTCGAGCGCGCCTGCCGCCTCTCCAACTGCGGCCTGAAATAGCCCCCTCTCAATCTTGTAAAGGGATGTGCCGGCCTGGACTAAGTCACCCTCCTTGAACTCAATCGCTTCCAGGTAGCCGGTCACGCGCGCCCTGATCTCCACCCGATCGACGGCCTCGACGCGCCCGACAAAATCGAACGATTTTGCAATTGGCTTGCGTACCGCAGTTGCGACACCGACCGAAACCCGGTCCATAGTTTTATTCGGCTCGGCGTAACACGACGTAGCAGCCAGCCAAAGCGCAACGGCCACGCCTATTTGGTTACGCATCTCGGTATCCTCACTCGCGCCACATTAGCTTTCATCGTGATCGAGGAAACGAAGGGTAGTGATTCAAACGCAAGAAAATCCGCGCAAAAATTTCACGACCGCACGTGTCTCTCTCGCGCAGCTAACGACGGCGATTTCGGTTCTCGCCAATCCGTTCAAAGAGAAATCCAGCAATGAGAATGTTAATTATTCCGACGATGCACCAGACGAGAAATGTCCAAACTCCTCTGAAATGGCACTCCGCGGAAGAACCGACATTCCAACACCAAGCCCTTTCGATGTAGGACGCAATGCCATTGGTCGCGAGGCCCCAGGCGAGCACGACGAGCGCCAAAATTGAAGCGCCGAAAAGAACGCTTGCCGCCTTCGCAATATATTTCACGGCACCAAACCTTTATGGAAAACATCGTATCGAAAGACATTCCTGGTGCCAAGCATGTTGCGACGCGAGAAGGCACTCTTCCTTACAAACATCGATTTTTTGCACGCTGATTGTTCGGTTGGTTAACGGTGCGCCGACTTAGTTGACCGGCAATTCCGGTGAACGCCTCAATGAGGTTCCGGAATGATTTTGAAAGCGTACGGGTCACGCTCGGACGTCGATGTAATATGCCGCTTCGGAAGCTTGACCTTCTCTCGTTTGATTTCCGTATAGGGAATCCGACTGAGGAGATGTTCAATGATATTCAAACGAGCTTTTCTTTTGTCATCGGATCGGGCGACGTACCACGGTGCCCATGGGGTGTCCGTCGCTGAAAACATCTCGTCTCGTGCTCGTGAATATTCATCCCAGTGAGTGTAGGATTTCAAATCCATCTTAGAGAGCTTCCAGATCTTTCTCCCATCATCGATCCGAGCTTCGAGGCGACGCGTCTGTTCCTCGGGACTTACCTCCAACCAGTACTTGATCAGAATAACTCCAGAGTCGATGATGGCTTTCTCGACTCCCGGAATAGCTCTCAGAAAATGATCCGCCTGTTTCTCCGTGCAAAACTCCATGACGCGCTCAACACCTGCGCGGTTGTACCAACTGCGATCGAAAATCACGATTTCTCCGCCGGCAGGCAGGTGTGGAAGATATCGCTGAATGTACATTTGAGATTGTTCCCGCTCGGTTGGAGCGGGAAGCGCAATCACACGGAAAATTCGGGGACTCACTCTTGCCGTTATGGCTTTTATGGTTCCGCCCTTACCCGCTCCATCCCGCCCTTCAAACAAGATGCAAATTTTTTTTCCTTCGTGCCGAACCCATTCCTGCAGCTTAACGAGCTCGACGTGGAGCCGCTTGAGCTCCCGATCGTAGTCCTTGCGTTTAAGTTTCTGTCCGAGCGAAGAGTCTTCATTGATCTGCGCTTCGGCGCTTTTATCTTTTTCCATTATCGCCCTCGGTCGCGCTGAGGTCTCCAAAATGGGCAGCCGATCTTCCGCGATATCAGCCACGATGGAAAGTGCTCTTCCGGTGGAGACGGCCGAATTGCGTAGTTCGAGATGGCCGGTCATTCATGAATGGCGTCCAAAATCCGTAGCGAACATAGGAACCGTTTCTATCTTGATTTGCTTCCCGGTCGGCATATGCTGAAACAAGATAGTACGTTGGCTGAGTAAGTTTGTGAGTAGCCGCATATGGCTGATCCCGCAAATTCCGCAGCATCTTTGACGAGCGTCCAGTCGCCATTCAGGCTGGCCCAGGACGCATGGAACTATTCAATCGACGCTTGGCAGCGGGGTATCCTGTTTCTCGATGTTTTAGAGCAGAGGAGTGCCAAGTATTACGAACACGCAGCGAAGCCCGCGCCGCACGTGCTCAAATTCAATTGTGAGCTTGTGCTCGACGGTCGTCAGCTAAAGAAGCCCGTAAATTATGCGCTGGTCCACATCGTTCCGCCGGACGGCAGGAAACCGGACAAGTTTAAACGTCCCTTTGTGATCGTCGATCCGCGGGCCGGACATGGGCCGGGTATCGGCGGCTTCAAGCCGCAAAGCGAAATCGGCGTTGCGATGAAGGCGGGCCATCCCTGTTACTTCATCGGATTTCTTCCCGATCCTGTTCCCAGTCAGACCATCGCGGATATCGCCGAAGCGGAAGCCAAATTCCTCGAACACGTAATTAGTTTGCATCCGGATGCTGATGGCAAGCCAACCGTGATTGGAAATTGCCAGGCTGGCTGGGCAGTCATGATGCTTGCCGCCATGCGGCCGGAGCTCTTTGGTCCGATCATTGTCGCTGGATCTCCCTTGTCCTATTGGGCGGGGGCGCCGCAACAAAATCCGATGCGATACACCGCTGGCCTGCTCGGTGGCACTTGGATGACCGCTTTGCTCGGCGATGCGGGGAACGGCAAGTTCGACGGCGCGTGGCTCGTCTCTAATTTCGAGAGTCTTAATCCGGCAAACACGCTTTGGTCTAAACACTATAACCTTTATTCAAAATCGATACGGAAGCCCCACGGTATTTGGAATTTGAGCAATGGTGGGGCGGTCATGTGCTGCTCAACGCTTGCGAAATGCAATTCATCGCCGATGAATTGTTCGTCGGCAACAAGCTCTCCTCGGCGTCGGTCAGGTCCTCGGACGGCTCGCGCATCGATCTTCGTAATATTCGCTCCCCAATTGTTGTCTTCTGCTCGAAGGCCGACAACATCACTCCGCCGCAGCAGGCGCTGGATTGGATCCTCGACCTCTACGGAAGCGTCGACGATATCAGAGCGCACGGACAAACGATCATCTATGCGGTGCATGACTCGATCGGGCATCTCGGGATTTTTGTCTCTGGTTCAGTTGCCAAGAAAGAACATGACCAGTTCGCGAGCAATATCGATTTGATCGACGCGTTGCCACCGGGCTTGTACGAAGCGGTGATGACGCCCAAAGATCCCGACGACCCCTCAGCCGAACTTATTTTAGGGGATTATCTGCTGTGTTTCGAAGCGCGCAGCTTGGATGACATCCGCGCCCTCGGAGGCAATAGCGCCGAAGTTGACCGCGAATTTTCGACCGTCGCGCGACTTTCAGATATCAACTTGGGACTCTACCGCACATTTGTTCAGCCTTGGATTCGAGCTTGGGTGAATGAAAGTTCGGCAGAGTGGGATGCGCCGGTGTCATCCATTGCGCATGCAGTACGAATTTTTCTCAGGTGCCAATCCGCTGCTGCAGCCTCGGTTGTCCGATACCTCTCGACTACGGGAAAGCCGCCGGCCCGTTTCAGACGACAACATCTTTTGGCAGATCCAGGAATGTTTTAGCGACTGGATGGCCGGAACCCTCGATGCATACCGCGATGTTCGTGACAACGCCGCAGAGACGTGGTTTCACGCGATTTATGGGTCTCCATTTCTTCAGGCACTTGTCGGCCTCAGGGCGTCCGATGAAAGCCAGCACGGTAGACCCGGCGATGATCCCGCACACAGCATGCTCGTCGCACAAAAAATAGAAGAGCTTAGGCAACGGATTACGGACGGTGGCCCTCGCGAAGCCGTCATTCGCGCGCTGCTGTACGTGCGCATGCCCGATGGCGTTGTGGATGCGCGTGGATTCAATCTCTTGCGCCGAATGCGGGAGGAAACCGGCAAAGGTCTGAACCTCGCCACGTTCAAACAGATTGTGCGGGAGCAGTTTCTCATGCTGCTGCTCGACGAGCGCAGCGCCGTCGACGCTATTCCAATGATGCTCGCGACCGATCGCGACCTAGCTTCACGGGGCAAGTTTGACCGCATGATCGAACTTGTCGGTGTGCACAGCAAAACGGCCCGGACGCGCTTGGCGGAAGTGGAAGCGCTATTTGAAGGCGAAGAAGTTCCACCATTGGCGGCTCAACAGGCCGCCGCGCGCTCAACATTACCCTCGGCGAGAAACGCCAAGCCCCATTGAAAGAGCCATGCTTCGTCGGCCACTGAAACGTGGAGAATGACAATGCCGCAACTCTTAAAACCTGAAGATCTAAACATGATCGCTTCCGATGCGGAGATGGGCGAAATGGACCGCGAGCGAAAGTTTGCGGATAAGAAGAAGCAGCAGGACCGCGCTCTGCGAGAAGTCTTCATGTCGCGCAAGGTCGCGCCGGAAGCCGTCGATCGGATAAATAACGCAGTCCGCATTGCTGCGCAAAATGGGCATCATCACCTGGAGGTCATTACGTTCCCGTCGAGCTATTGCAGTGATGGAGGCAGACGCATCAACATCGCAGACCCGGAGTGGCCGACGACCCTGACCGGTTTCGCCAAAGACGCTTACGACTTCTATGGCAAGGAGCTGCGCCCGCTCGGATATAAGCTGCGCGCCGAAATCATCAATTTCCCTGGAGGCATGCCCGGAGAGGTCTCGCTATCGCTCGCGTGGTGAACCTAACGCAGGAGAGACGTTATGGGCAAGGCAGTCGTCTATGAACTACACCGGCACGAGAAGTACGAACGGCTGATAGCAACAGCTCAGCGCGTTGAGCCCCTTACAACAGCGGTGGCTCATCCTTGTGATGAAGTTTCGCTTCGCGGCGCAATCGAAGCTGCCGATGCCGGCTTGATAATCCCAATACTCATCGGGCCCAAGGAGCGCGCGATTTCGGTTGCGAAATCGCTAAACATTAAGATCGACGGTATTGAGCTGATCGACGTTCCTCATAGTCAGGCAGCCGCGGAAAAGGCCGTGGAGATCGTGCGATCCGGTAAAGCCGAATTGCTTATGAAGGGGGGTCTTCATACCGACGAATTGCTCAGCGCGGTGACGAAGCGAGAGACCGGTCTTCGCACGGGCCGGCGCATCAGCCACCTTTTCGTCATGGATGTGCCGACTCACTCACAGACGTTGTTCGTAACGGATGCCGCCGTGAACATTGCGCCGGATCTCGCTGCGAAACGCGACATTGTCCAGAACGCAATAGACCTCTTTATGGGCTTAGGCCTCGGCCAACCGAAGGTCGCAATCCTATCGGCCGTCGAGACGGTCACCACGGCCATCCCCTCTACAATAGACGCTGCTGCTTTATGCAAAATGGCGGATCGAGGCCAGATAACAGGCGGCGAACTCGATGGCCCTCTTGCCTTCGACAATGCCATCAGCCCGACGGCCGCGCGCGTCAAGGGTATCAAGTCACCCGTTGCGGGCCATGCCCAAATTCTCGTTGTGCCGGATTTGGAAGCCGGCAACATGCTGGCCAAAAATCTGACATTCATCTCTAAGGCAGACGCGGCCGGTATCGTTCTCGGCGCCAGAGTGCCGATTATCCTGACGTCACGTGCGGATAACGTTCGAACGCGTTTGGCCTCCAGCGCCGTTGCTAAATTGCTTGCCTACAGCAGGCGGGCCGACGCTCCAATCAGAGCTTGACCAATGGCCGATACCATTCTGGTGGTGAACGCCGGCAGCTCGAGCATCAAATTCCAGCTGTTCGGGATTGGAAACGATGACCGGCTCGATCGTCGTCTTAGGGGTCATATCGACGGCATCGGAACGAGGCCGCGCTTGTTTGCAAAGGATGCAAATGGCGAGTGCGCCGTCGATAAATCATGGAGTCCTGCTGAAGTTACAGAATTGCATCACGCACTCGATCAACTCGTCGTGTTCCTTCGCGAGTATGTCGGGCGGCTGCCCGTCGCGATTGGGCATAGGGTGGTACACGGGGGATCTAAGTTTATCGAGCCGACGTTGGTCAATTCCTGGATCCTTGATCAACTCCAACAGTTCGTGCCGCTAGCACCATTACACCAACCAAATAACCTCGCGCCGATAAGGATCGTGCTGGAACGGCAGCCACATCTGCTGCAAGTCGCGTGTTTCGACACTGCCTTCCACAGGCATCATTCGGAAATTGCGGATCGCTGCGCCATTCCTGATGGGCTTTATCGAGAGGGCGTGCGCCGTTACGGCTTCCACGGATTATCCTACGAGTATATTGCCTCGCGGCTTCAGCAAGTCGCTCCGGAGATTGCTGATCAGCGGGTTGTGGTCGCTCACCTCGGAAGCGGCGCATCGGCGTGTGGACTGCTGGGTGGGAAAAGTGTCGAGAGCAGCATGGGATTTACCGCACTCGATGGATTGCCCATGGGAACGCGCCCCGGGCAGCTCGACGCCGGCATTGTGCTCTATCTGATAAAAGAAAAGGGAATGAGCGCGAACGAGGTAGAGCACCTTCTCTATCACGACTGCGGTCTCAAAGGTCTATCGGGCATTAGCAACGATGTCCGAGATTTACTTTCTAGTGCCGATCCGAGAGCCAAGCTGGCACTCGACTACTTCACTTATCGCATCGCACTTTTTGTCGGAATGCTTGCGGCTGCTTTAGGCGGCCTCGACAGCCTCGTCTTCACGGCAGGGATTGGTGAAAACGCGCCGGCAATCCGCCAAGCCGTAATCGATCGCCTGTCGTGGCTCGGCATCGAATTGTCGGAAGAGGCCAACGCAACGAACGAGGTTCGCATTCCTCGCAAAGGATCGCGCGTCACCTGCTTCGTTATTCCTACCGACGAAGAGCTAATGATCGCAAAGCACACACTGCAAGTGTTGCGGAAGCACGAGATGCCTGAGGAAAAGCGGGCATGATCGATGTTTCGTCGCTCAACCTGCTCAAGGGAAAGAAGGCACTCGTCACGGGCATCGCGAATGATCAGTCTATCGCGTGGGGATGCGCCAAGGCATTTCACGCATTCGGCGCCGAGCTTGCGATCACTTATCTCAACGAGAAAGCCAAGCCTTATACGGAACCTCTAGCTAAGGAGATCGGCGCGCCAATCTTCATGCCTCTCGATCTTCAGCATGAAGGGGAGTTTGAGGCAGTATTCGAGAAAATTGAGAAGACATGGGGAAAGCTCGATCTCTGCCTGCACTCGATTGCCTTTGCGCCGAAGGACGACTTGCAGGGCCGCGTCGTCGACTGTTCTAAGGACGGATTTCTCCGCGCAATGGAAATTTCGTGCTGGTCGTTCATCAGGATGGCCAAGCTTGCCGAGCCGCTTATGAAGTCGGGCGGCGCCCTATTCACGATGACGTACTACGGTTCGCAAATGGTCGTGGAGCACTACAATATCATGGGGCCGGTGAAGGCCGCTCTCGAGTCCACAACACGATATCTAGCCACTGAACTAGGTCCGAAAGGTATCAGGGTACACGCAATATCTCCCGGCCCACTAAAGACCCGCGCCGCATCAGGCATTACGGCGTTCGATGAACTCCTGCAAAAAGCGCAATCGAAAGCGCCGAGTCGAAGCTTAGTTTCGATTGATGATGTCGGCGTTGCCGTAGCCTTTCTAGGCATGGATGGAGCGAAACTGATTACCGGCGAAACACTGTATATCGATGGCGGCTATCACATCATCGACTAAGGTTCTTTTCCGGAGATAAAGCGGCTGGACCGCTCATCGCGCTTCACGTTGCCCGTTTGGTTCGAACGCACAGATGAGACACGTTTGGCCCCAGGGCTGGCCGGGCAGAAGCCAGAGTGATTCCTCTGATGGTTCACATGGGCTAATCAAGAGAGCTATTGCTATTGGGCCAGACCAAATAGACCAAAAGGAAAAGCTATGCTTTCCCTCGCCCGCGTCGCCCCCGGCCTTGCTGCTCTGCGCGATTACAAACTGAGTTATGCGGCGGGAGATATCAATGCGGGTCTTGCAGTCGCAGCAGTCGCCATACCGGTTAGCATCGCCTATGCAGGACTGGCAGGCTTGAGACCGGAGACAGGTCTCTATTCAACGTTGCTCCCGCTATTGGCCTATGCCGCATTTGGCTCATCTCGTCAGTTGATCATCGGGCCCGACGCGGCAACCTGCGCCGTCATCGCAGCAGCAGTAGCTCCGCTTGCTATGGGAGATCCGGCTGCCTATACGCACCTTTCCGCCACACTGGCATTGCTCACCGGCCTCACCTGCATGGGGGCGAGTTTCCTGCGTCTTGGGGTGTTAGCGGATTTCTTGTCCCGGCCGATCCTTGTAGGCTTTCTCAACGGCGTCGCAGTGTCGATTATCCTCGGTCAGGCCGACAAGATCCTCGGCTTTCCGGTTCAAGGATCTCGAGTATTGCCGCGCCTAATCGACATCTTTAGCAGGCTCGGAGAGACGCACTTAGTAACGCTCACCGTCGCCATCGGAACGTTTTTGATAATCGCAATCGTGCCCCGCCTGGTGTCGTGGCTGCCGTCGGCACTTGCCGGCATTGTGCTCGCGGGCATTGCCGTGCCGCTCTTCGGATTACAAGCTGCTGGCGTAAAGACCATTGGGGCCGTACCCGGTGGCCTCCCCACACTGACTTTTCCCTCTTGCGATATAGCCCTTCTCCCGTCGCTCTTGGCAGAGGCGGCGGGATTGGCTCTCGTCAGCTTCACGAGCATGATTTTGACGGCGCGCAGCTTCGCGGCAAAGCATGGATACGATATCGATCCAGATCAGGACTTTTTGGCACTTGGCGCGGCCAACGTAGTGTCAGCGCTATCGCAAGGCTTTGCCGTGAGCGGCGCGGACTCACGTACGGCCGTAAGTGATGCCGCTGGCGGACGGACGCACGCCGTGGGGCTTGTGGCCGCCGTCGTAGTGGCTCTGGTGCTGATCTTCTTCACGGCACCGCTACGATACGTGCCGATCGCTGCACTGGGAGCAGTGCTCGTCGCCGCAGGTCTATCTCTGATCGACATAGCAAGCCTACGCCTCATCTATCGCATTGATCCGGCTGAAGCCCTACTTTCGATCCTTGCCATGCTCGGCGTCATAGCTGCGGGACCAATCAATGGCATTCTGTTAGTGGTCGTGCTCGCGCTCCTCCGATTTATCAAGCTGATGTCGCGGCCGAGCGTCGAGATTCTAGGGAAGGTAAAGGGCTTTCCGGGTCTTCACTCGATAAAACGGCATGACGACAGCGAGAGTATCCCTGGCTTGCTGCTGTTCCGATTCAATGCCCCGATCATGTTCTTCAATGCTCCCTACTTCAAGCGCGAGCTGATGCGGGCAATCGACCAATCGGATCCCGGCCTGCACCACGTCGTGATCGACCTGCTTCCCGCATCGACCATCGACGCAACTGGAATCCTGACCATCCTCGATCTCGTGACGACGCTTAAGGCGCGGGGCATCAGCGTGAATGCAGCAGGTCGCGCAACCGAGTGGCGTCTCTGGGCCGATAAGAGAGGTATTGTCGACGGGCGTGTGCGCTTCTTCCCGACATTGCGTCAGGCTATCCGCGAGCTTTCAAAAGAAGCATTGCAGTGAATAGTTAAGCGTACAAAAGCCCGGCGGATCAATATGAAGAGCGCCAAAGCAGTTGAAGCCCAGCAAATAACAGGCGTCGTTTTCTAAACCGTGTTTGTCCGATCACATTTTTCCTGATGACCAGCGAGTTCTAAAGGGATAAATATCCTCATATCGGCGCAATATGATTTTGAAATCCGAATTGGAGAATCTTCATTGATGACGTAGCGGCGATTTTTTCCGCCCATAATTTTGGGAGTCGCGTGTCGTGAAAAGTATTCTGAAGCCCTGTTTAATATTCGTTTTTTCAGTCCTTATTGGTTTTACCGCCCTTCTTTCCGACGCGGACGCTAGACGAGGCGGCGGCGGCTTTCGTGGCGGCGGTGGATTTCACCGTGGCATACATCGCGGAAATTTCAATCGACGGATCGGCACAGGCCGCCATTTCAATCGTAGGGTTGGCAGAGTTCATCGAAACGCAGTTGTTCGGCGAAACGTCCGAAGAAATGTAGTGCGCAGGAATGTCCGAAGGAATTTGATTGTCGGCCGCCGTTATTACGGCGGTGTCTACTACGGTCACGTTCGTCGGTTTTGGCGTGGCAGGTGGTGGGCCTACGGTGTCGGATCGTGCTGGCGAATTACGCCTGACGGATACTATGTTTGGGTCTGTTATTAAGAATAACCGGTCCCTGTCTTCTCAACCAATTTCTCTTCTTGCGATTGCATCAATATGCGCTACGCTCAAATTTCTAAATCTTTCGCGGGCTAACTCGCGACGGACCATACGTATCGAGAATGTAGCAATTTGCGCGTCTGTTCACTGCCATTGTGTTTACCATTCTGCCATTGGCTCACAGCCTTTACCGCGGCCAAGGAATAAAGAACAATAGATTTGAGAATCGGCATCTTCTTATTTCGATGGCGGCAAGAAGATTAATTCTGCTCTGAGACAGACACGGATACGACGAAGCGTCGACGCTGGGTTAGCCTCCGCCGACGTGCTTTTCTAGATCTCAGCCGTTGATGGCGCCAGGAATTTGGGCCTGGAGAAACATATGTCAAAGACGACTATTCGCACTCCAGCTCGGGTCGATCAACTCTTTGCGGGTCCAGGCGCGCGTGCTGACCAATGGCGGACTCTGGTGGAATTGGCCGAGTCGTGGTCCACCGGTTTGGGCGACCGGGAAAAGCTCGAAACGACGCTTTCCGAGATGACGGCGACCGAAGGTTTCCACGCTTATCCCGGCCTTCTTTTGATGACCGCACTGCGCGAACGCGCCGCAGAAAACGATGCGCAGGCGACTGCATCGCTTGCCCGCCGTATCACCCGCGCCGTGGTTACACGGTCGTTCCGCTATAATCCCAGCGATTGGGAGGAGCACGAGGACGGTGAGGTTGTCACAGCGGATGTATTGCCGCCGTCACTTGGCCGCTCGGCTGCACATCGACCCTATTTCGAGGTCTTGATCGTCACGGGAGCAGCAGCGACGCGGTGGCCCGCGCTTGGTGTGGAGTGGCGCCGGCTCCGCCGGTCATTGGATGCGTTCATCTATGAGCCGGTCTTCGTCGGTAGTTTTGAAGATGCATTTTGTGCAACGCTACTCAACCCGGACATTGCGGCCGTAGTTATCCACGAAGGTTTCCCATTCGGTTCACGACATGAAGCGCCGGTACTACGCATGTTGGCTGAGGCCAGGGATCAACATGAAAGCGCGGAAGTATCGGCATTGCATTTGGCGCAATTGCTAAAGCGAGTAAGGCCAGAACTCGATCTTTATCTTCTATCCAATGGACGAGTCGAGAAGATCGCAGGGGATCCGCGCGCGAACGTGCTACGTCGTGTCTTCTATGCGGTGGAGGAGCTGCTGGAGCTTCATCTTGCGATCCTTGAGGGGGTGCAGGATCGATATGACACGCCATTCTTTGACAATTTAAAGAAATACGCACAGCGGCCGATTGGGACTTTTCACGCGCTACCGATCGCGCGTGGCAAATCAATTTTCAAGTCCGACTGGATCCGCGACATGGGTGAATTTTACGGACCCACGCTTTTTCTGGCGGAGAGTAGTGCCACCACGGGTGGGTTGGACAGTCTGTTGGAGCCGACCGGCAATATCAAGAAGGCGCAGGAACTGGCGGGGCGCGCCTTTGGTGCCGATCATGTGTTCTTCGTCACCAATGGTACTTCAACGTCAAATAAGATGGCCGTGCAGGCTCTATTGTCACCCGGCGATATAGCGATCGTGGATCGCAACTGCCACAAGTCCCACCATTACGGGATGGTGATGGCAGGGGCGCAACCGCTTTACGTCGAGGCATTCCCGATGACGGAATATTCGATGTACGGCGCGGTGCCCCTTCGCACGATCAAGCAGGCGCTTCTGAACCTGAAGGCGGAGGGTCGGTTGCATCGCGCCAAGATGGTGGACCTGACGAATTGCACGTTCGATGGCCACATCTACAACACCCGACGGGTGATGGAGGAGTGCCTCGCAATCAAGCCAGACCTCATTTTCCTATGGGACGAGGCATGGTTTGGATTCGCCCGATTCTCCCCGTTCCTGCGTCCGCGCACCGCGATGGGTGCGGCCAACGATATCGAGACTTGGCGGCATGATCCCAATTCGGAGGCCGAATATGAAAAGCAACAAGCCGAACTTGGCGCGGCCCCATCAGATGCTACGCTGCTAAGCACGCGCCTGATCCCTAACCCGCGCGAAATAAAGCTGCGAGTCTATCAGACGAATTCTACGCACAAGTCGATGTCTGCGTTGCGTCAGGGCTCTATGCTGCTTGTGAAAGATGTCGAGTTCCATAGTGTGGAAGCACAATTCCACGAAGCGGTGTTTACTCACGCCTCGACCAGCCCGAACCAGCAATTGATCGCCAGCCTCGATGTGGCGCGTCGACAGATGGAGTTGGAGGGATATGGCCTCGTGCACAACGCAATCGAAGTAGCACTGGCAATTCGTCAGGCGGTCGCCGAGCATCCCCTGATCTCGAAGTACTTTCATATTCTCGGTGCTGATAAGATGATCCCGGCCGAATATCGCCAGAGTGGGTTCACGGATTACCTGGACACAAAGACAAACTGGGTGGTGACGCGTCAGAGTTTACAGGAGGATGAGTTTTGTCTCGATCCGACCCGAATAACGCTCGTTTGCGGCACTGCCGGATTTGACGGCACGCAATTCAAGGCAATACTTGCGAACCGCTACAGCATCCAGGTCAACAAGACTTCTCGAAACTCCGTCCTTCTACAGTCAAATATCAATAACACGCGCAGTGACATCGCACACTTGATCCGCGTGCTCGTGGAGATCAGCAGTGAAATCGACCAACGCTTGGTCGAAGGCGGTCCCAACGTCCGGCAAGCATTCGATGCGCGCACAAAGAGTCTGATGACCGATGTGCCAGATCTGCCGAACTTCTCTCATTTCCACGATGTGTTCCGGAAAGATGCGGGCCGACAAACCAATGAGGGTGATATTCGTGGCGGGTTCTACACCGCTTACGATGCCGCCGGTTGCGAGTATATCCGGCTTGCCGATCCGGAAATCGACCAGCGGCTTACGGACGGTCCTGATCTCGTCTCAGCCAATTTCGTTATCCCCTATCCGCCAGGCTTCCCGATCATGGTTCCGGGACAGGTGATCACGCGGGAAACGATCGACTTCATGCGCAAACTCGATGTGAAGGAGATACACGGTTATGACGCGTCCGAAGGCCTGAAATTGGTGCGCGCTGATGCTCTGGCGAGGCTTGCCAATTCGATGCCGAAACGAGGGTCAACGTCTTCCACCAAAAATAGGCGGTAGGCATAACTTATTTTATTGCGTGAACGGGTGATATCATGATCGATTGGTTTGTCCATACGCTCCGAAGCTATCCCGAAATCGCTATCTTCTTATCCCTGGGCCTCGGCTATTACTTTGGCTCCTTCACCTACAAAGGCCTTGGCCTTGGAGCGGTAACCGCGACGCTGATCGCAGCTGTGCTTATTGGCCAGCTTGGTATCACCATTACCGGCCCGCTGAAGCCAACATTCTTTCTAATGTTCCTATTCGCCATCGGTTACGGGGTGGGACCGCAGTTCGTGCGCGGCATCGCAAAGGACGGCATTCCGCAGGCATTGTTTGCGGTGGTGGTCAGCGTGTTCTGTCTAGGGGCCGCCTATATTGGCGCCAAGTTGGCTGGCTATGATATTGGTTCCGCGGCCGGACTGTATGCTGGTTCGCAAACAATCTCGGCATCCATGGGCCTTGCGACCGATGCAATTAACCGCCTCGATCTGTCGCCTGACGAAACCAAGAAGCTGCTCGATGCGATGCCCGTCGCCTACGCCGTCACTTATATCTTCGGTACGGTCGGATCCGCGATTGTTCTTGCCATGCTCGGCCCGGCGCTCCTCGGCATCGATCTCGAGGCCGCTTGCAAGCGCTACGAGGAGGAGCATGGAGGCAAGAAGGAACTGGGCGGTCCTGGCACAGCTTGGTACCAGCACCAGTTGCGCGCGTTCCGGGTCCGCGAGGGGGCTCGGATCGCGGGCAAGACGGTGCAAGAAGCTGAGGCGCTGCTGCCCGACGCGCGGGTATTCATAGAACGCATCAGACGTGGCGGACAGATCATTGAAGCGACTGCCGATACCATTATTCAACCAGGGGACATCGTGGCAGTGGCGGGCCGGCGCGACGTACTGGTGAACGAGATCGGCGCTGCAGCGCAAGAGGTGGACGATCGCGAGTTGTTGGCAGTGCCCGTAGAAGGCGTCGACGTGTACGTAACTAGCCCGACGGCAGACGGAAAAACGTTAGCCGAGTTGGCGACTTTACCAGCAGCGCGCGGCGTTTTCTTGCGAAAAATTACGCGTGGGGCTACCGCAACTGACATCCCGATTTTGCCGAACACGCAGCTGCAACGGGGCGATATCGTCACCCTCGTTGGTCGTACGCAGGACATAACGGCAGCGACCAAGATGTTGGGTTATCCCGATCGTGCGACGGACGTGGCCGATGTAGCGTTCATCGGTGCGGCGGTCACCATCGGCGCGCTGCTCGGAGCAATAGTCTACAAGATCGGCGGCATTCCCCTCACCTTGTCCACCTCCGGCGGCGTTTTGATTGCGGGACTCTTCTTCGGTTGGCTGCGCTCTGTGCGTCCGACATTCGGACGGATTCCATCCTCTACCGTATGGTTCATGAATTCCGTCGGCCTGAATGTGTTCATCGCCGTGGTTGGCATCTCATCCGGACCAGGCTTTGTCAGCGGGCTGCAACAACTGGGATTCAGCCTCTTCCTGTGGGGCGTATTTGTTACGACGTTGCCCCTGATCCTAGCGATGTACGTCGGAAAATACCTGTTCCGCTTCGACGACGCTATTTTACTCGGATGCTGCTCCGGAGCGCGCACAACGACAGCCTCTCTCGGCATGATCAATGATCGCGCTAAGAGTCAAATTCCCGGTCTCGGCTACACCGTCACCTATGCGGTCGGGAATACGTTGCTGACGATCTGGGGAATGGTCCTGGTCATTTTGTTGAGTTAGACGCGGGGTGCGAAATCGCCCTAGAAAACTGTCCTACGCCATCGACAATACGTACATCGTTACGACCTTCTCCATGTTCAAATAAATTACAATAGGAGCAAGTCATGGCCGACATCCTCACGTTGCGTAAATTCGAAGCTCTAAGCCCCTTCGAGATCAAGGATGAACTGATCGGCCTCGCCAAAAAAACTTCACGAACCTCGCAATCCGCTTTCCTCAATGCTGGTCGCGGCAATCCCAATTGGATAGCCACTACACCACGCGAAGGTTTTTTCTTGCTAGGCCAGTTCGCGATTACGGAGAGCAAGCGGGTGATGGATCATCCTGCGGGGATCGGTGGGATGCCGCAAGCAAGCGGTATCGCGGCCCGTTTCGAAGCCTGGCTCGCACGGCAAGCGAATATGCCGGGCGCCATTTTCCTTTCGGCGATGCTGCAGTTTGCGGTCAAGACGTTCGGCTTCGATCCTGACGCGTTCGTTCACGAACTCGTAGATTCGATCATTGGCGACAACTATCCAGTGCCCGATCGAATGCTGATTCACAACGAACGGATCGTGCAGGAGTATCTGATGTGGGCGATGTGCGGAAAACCGCGCCCGGCTGGCAAGTTCGATCTCTATGCTGTCGAGGGTGGCACCGCCGCGATGTGTTACATCTTCAAGTCCTTGAAGGCCAATCGGCTGCTGCATCCCGGCGATACCATTGCACTCGGCACGCCAATCTTCACGCCCTATCTCGAAATGACGCACCTCGAGGACTACGATCTCAAGGTCGTGCACATCCAAGCGCCGCAAGAGAACCGTTTCCAATTCACGGATGAGGAAATCAAGAAACTCGAAGATCCGAAGATCAAGGCATTGTTCATCGTCAATCCCGGCAATCCCACAGGCATGGCGCTGGCTAAGGAAACCATCGCCAAGATCACGAAGCTGGTGAAAACAAAGCGCCCCGATCTCATGTTGCTGACAGACGACGTTTACGGGACGTTCGTGGACGATTTCCGCTCGTTGCTCGGTGCGTTGCCCCAGAACACGATCGGCGTCTATTCCTATTCGAAGTACTTTGGCTGCACGGGATGGCGGCTTGGCGTCATTGCGGTGCACGAGGACAACATATTCGACAAAATGATAGCCAAGCTTCCGGCCCCAGATGTGAAAGCCCTGGATAAGCGTTACGGCGCGCTGACGCTCGAGCCGCGCAAGATCAAGTTCATCGATCGCATTGTCGCCGACAGCCGCGACGTTGCGCTCAATCACACGGCCGGTCTGTCGCTGCCGCAGCAGGTGATGATGAGCCTTTTCTCTCTTTGCGAGATGATGGACGCGGAGAAACGCTACCAGACTGCTTGTAAGGAGATTGTCAATCGGCGTGCATGGGCGATGATCGAAAGCTTGGGGCTCCAGCTCAATCCAAATCCGAACTTCGATGCTTATTACGGCCTGATCGATTTTGAATTCTGGGCGCGTAAAAATATCGGTGAGGAAGCCGTTGAATACCTGAAGAAGAATGTTCATCCGCTTGATCTTGCATTCCGATTGGCCGAGGACCATGGAATCGTACTGCTAAACGGCGGTGGGTTCGAGGCACCCGACTGGTCGCTGCGCGTGTCTTTGGCGAACCTACCCGACGACGCGTACGAAAACATCGGGCGCGGTGTTCGGACGATTGCACGTGGCTACCGCGACGCGTTCGAAGCGTCGAAGAACGCTCCCAAAAAGTGAACGATGCAATAGTTCAGCGGGACGGGGGTGGAGTTTTCATTTTCGTCCTCTGCAATCATCTGAGGGCGCTGCAATGATCGACTGGTTCGTCGCCATTCTTCGCGAGCGTCCCGAGATCGCGTTCTTCGTCACGATCACTCTAGGATATGCACTTGGCCGTTTGCGCATCGGGTCGTTTACGCTCGGCGCCGTAACAGGTGTCCTGCTTGCCGGGGTGCTTGTCGGGCAGCTCGGAATAGTTTTGCCGAATGTGCTCAAGCAGGTTTTTTTTCTCTTGTTCTTATTCTCCATCGGCTATCGCACGGGCCCCCAGTTCTTCCGCGGCTTAAAGCAAGATGGGCTATTTCAAGCTACATTGGCGGCAGTTTTTGCGTTCGTGGCGCTCGGCGTGGTCTATGTCATCGCGCGTGCGTCGGGATACGAGGCAGGCACGGCGGCGGGTCTGTTCGCCGGGGCGCTGACTCAGTCGGCAACAATCGGAACGGCCGGTGACGCCATCAATAACCTTGCGATTTCGGAGGAAGTTAAGAACCATCTCGCGAACCAGATTCCTGTCGCGTTCGCCGCAACATATCTCGTTGGGGTGATCGGGGCGGCATGGTTTCTTGCTCAGATCGTTCCCAAAATCTTGGGTGTTGATCTTGCGGCCGAATGTCGGAAGTACGAGGAGAAGCAATCGGGCGAAATAAAAGATCTGTTTGCGGCGTGGCGAATGTTCGAGATACGGACTTTTCGCGTAAATTCCAATTCGATCGCAGCCGGGCGGTCAGTCAATGCTATCGAGCACATGATTAGAGGCGCGCGCATCTACATTGATCGCATTCGCCGCAATGGCAAGATCGAAAAGCCGGAACCGGGCTTTGTCCTTAGGGCGGGAGATGTGATCGGCATCGCGGGTCGGCATGAAATTCTGATTGATCATGCGGACAAGTTTGGCATCGAGGTTGCTGATCGTGATCTTGTCCAAAGTTCGATCGATGCGGTGGAGGTGGTGGTCACGAAAAAAAAGATTGATGGCATGTCGCTGGTTGAATTAGGCAACGAGCCGTTTGCTCGCGGCGTCTTCCTTCGCGGCATCAGCCGCAGCGGCATCGCACTGCCCGTAATGCCGGCAACCATTGTGGAGCGCGGTGATGTGCTTTCGATCGTCGGAGCACCTGAAGCCACAAAGTTGGCGGTCGATGCTATCGGGTTGCCGGACCGAGTGACCGACGTCACAGACATGGCCTTCGTCGGGCTCGGTATTGTCATTGGTGCCATTGTTGGAATTCCCGCCATCCGTTTTGGCGCGCTAGATGTCGGCTTAAGTCAAAGCGTCGGCGTGCTGTTAGGTGGCATCGTATTTGGTTGGCTTCGCGCCATACGCCCGGTATTCGGACGTATTCCCAGCCCGACGCTATGGCTTTTCGAGTCCCTGGGACTCACGGGCTTCGTTGCCGTGGTGGGGTTAGCAGCGGGCCCTGATTTCGTACGCGGTCTACAAGAGTCCGGATTGAGCCTCGTTTTTGCCGCGATGGCGGTCGTCATAAGCGCTCTCTTCGCGACCCTAATGGTCGGGCACTTTGTATTTCGCATGCACCCAGGGATTCTCGTCGGAGCGTGCGCGGGTGCTTGCACGGCGACGCCTGCTCTTGCGGCGGTTCAGGAGGCGGCGAAAAGCAGCGTGCCGACGCTGGGCTATGGCGTCAGTTATGCCGTGGGCAACGTTCTTTTGGCGCTCGGGGGTAAGGTGATCGTCATTCTACTGGCCTAGGGCAACTCGATCACGCCCAACTGGCCTCCCGTAATGAATGCGAGGCAATCATCGGACGATGAAAAGCGCTGTTCCGAAATGTCAAAAATGTCACGGGTGCAAAAATAGACCCTGTACGGAAAGTAGCCGTTACGAAATTTGGCCGCGTCAAAGTAAGATTTCGAAGGAGTGATTCTGCTTACCATACCATAATGGCAGATAGTCATGCTGCGTAGTCCAAGGAGGAATACGTGCGCAATCTCACTCGGAATCTCGTCGTTTTTGCTTGGATTGGAGCTTGCGGTTGGACGGGCGGCGCACCGCGCGCCGATGCGCAAGTAACGAGCACGGTTGCCGCCGCGCAAGCAGCGGATGCGGCGCGAGCGGAAAATGCGGCCGCGCAAATACCCGGAACGGTTGTTTCTAACTCGAGCCTGCTGCCGGCTGATCGTCAGGAAATTGCCGATGAGGGGCGGCTATCGTGGAGCCTACAAAAATTTCCGTCGCAGAAGTACATGAACGAGATTTACTGGCAGTTTCCCAGCGATACGCCCGCATTTTTTCGCGATTCCCTAGTTCAGTTCGTCAGCCGCTCCTATGAATTGACGCGCAACAATTTTGATGGATCGAAGTCTCAGGCGTGGGCGGCCGGCGGCTGGCTGGCATACCGATCGGGTCTTCTCTGGAACACGTTTGGGGTGCACGCTGCTTACTATATTTCCCAACCCCTCGTCGCCCCGGATGATGAAAGCGGCTCCAAGCTGTTGAACCCGCAGCAGGATCCGCTCAGCATGCTGGGACAGCTTTACGGGCGCATGCAGATAGGTGACCAGGAGTTGCGCGGCGGTATGCAACTGGTGGACACGCCTCTCATCAATCCGCAAGACAATCGCATGGTACCGAACACGTTTGATGGTACGACTGTGGTGTCGCTTCCGGATAAGGATCGCAACTACGACTACGCGGTCGGTTACCTATGGGATGTCAAGCAGCGAGACTCGAACGACTTCATTTCGATGTCGGATGCATTGGCGGGTAGCGACGTCGCAAATCGCGGAGCGGTGTTCGGGATGGTCAAATACCGGCCGTTTTCCGGGATGTCGACAATATTTATGAACTATTTTATCGAAGATTTCGTGAATACGGGATTCGCTCAGGCCGAGTACGACTTTCAGCTACCGAAGAATGTTCCAAATTGGATTGTCGGCGCGAACATCATCGAGCAGGCAAGTGTCGGAAGCGATCTGCTCACCGGAAGCTCTTTCTCCACCTATCAGGCCTCTGCCAAGGCGCAGACGACGTATGAAGGTTGGACGTTGTTCGTCGCCGGCTCGAGTACGGGCGACCAATCAAAAATCTACTCGCCGTTCGGAACCAAGCCAAACTACACCGATATGCAACAAGTGTCGTTTGACAACGCTAATGAAAAGGCCATTGGCGGCAGTGTTGCATACGATTTCGGCTACGCATTCGGTAAGTACGGGCTTTCCGGGCTCAGCGTGGGTGCTTGGGCTACGCACGGCTGGGACGCCATCGATCCTATCACCGCTGTGGGCATACCCGATCGGGATGAATTGGACCTCTGGATACAATATCGCCCCACGGAAGGGTCGTTGAAAGGTTTCCGGCTTAAGACCCAGTATTCGGATGTATGGCAGGACGGCAACGTGAACAGTGAGCAACCTGAATTTCGATTTGTGATCGACTACACTGTCCTGTTCCGTCCCCCACTGAAATAGTCCGGTGCGCGGTTCGGAATAAAAATTGCGGACCTAAGTGTTCTTCGCGAGCATTGCAGCATTAGCCTGTCGCAATCAGGCAGCAGGCGGCTTTCGCAATATCGAATGCCGTTCACCCCCAAGGCATTGCCGTATTACAATGCAGCCAACCACAGTCACCGCCGAAGCCATAGCTATTGCCATCATTATGGTCGTCGGAATAGTTATGCCTATGGTGATGACGGTCCTGATCACTATGGGCATAATAAGGATGGTGAACACCGAAATTCTTGCCGCGATAGTAGCCGTAGCCGTGAATAATCCTAAACGAAGAAATGCCACGACGATGAGCTTCGGCCGGTTGAACCACACAGGCCAATGCGAGCAAAACCACGGACCCCATCGCCAGAACGCTCTTCATCATGCAGCAATCTCGCATCTGCTCGGATCGATTCACCGCCTTTTCTCCTGTGATTGAGTGATCATATTACCGCGCATGTCGCCGCTCAAGCCGTATGCCATCAGCTCGTTTCATGACGCATTGGGCCCCAGTTGGAGAACAGCGAGCGCCAACAGTTAGATAACCAGTATCGTAGCTTGTGTGAAAACGATTGAAGCCCCTTCCGCCACTCGGCTGCTAATGTTGGAACAGCGTTCTGCCTTATCCTCATTGTGTAGAACTGGCGTACGGAGGCATGGATCCACTTTGCGCTGTACGGGCTGTGTCGTCTCCATACATCCAGGCGACCGCAAGCTCCCAGGCAACAGAAAGAACGATCGGACCAAAAAAAAGTCCGACAATCCCATATGCAATGGTGCCGCCGATAACCCCGATGATGATTAGAGGCATGGGCGTCGAGAGACCCCGAGCCATCAATATCGGTCTCAAAAAGTTATCGATGAGTCCCACGGGAACCATGTATGCGGTGAACATCAAGGCATGCGTGGTATCCATAGTCATCCAACTCCACACGATGATGGGTAGAAAGAGGATCGCTGGTCCGATTTGAACTATTCCAAGCAGTAGCGCGGCGAAAGAAAGTAGACCTGCTGCCGGTACGCCGGCGACGAGAAACCCCGCCGCCGCGAAAAAAGATTGCAGCAACGCAACCCCAATGACGCCACGAGAGACGTTGCGAATAGTTGCTCCCGCGAGCTGCACCATTTCCGTGCCGCGCGGTCGGAGAATATGGTCCATAACCTGAGTCAGTGCTTTGACCAGTTTTGGTCCTGGACAAAAGAGAAAACCTGCAACGATGATCGAAAGCAGAAACTTGAGCATTCCTACGAGTGCATTCGATGCCAGTTCGAGCAGCCAGACGGCGACCGGTTTAAATACGGGAGCTAACTGAGTAAGCTGCGCACTAATATCTGTTACAGCTCGAGTCCAGAACTTGTAGGCCTGTTCCCCTATCAGCGGCCACTCTTTAACCGAATTAGGTGGCAACGGAACAGTTATTCCCGCTTCGAGCTTGTTTGCGGCGAATTCAACTCCGTTGAGCAATCCAAACCCAAGCCAAACGACCGGCGCAAGGACCACAAAGACACAAAGAAGCGTTACTGCAGCGGCTGCCAATCTGGGTCGATTGAATCGTTTCTTCAACCAGTCGAATAGAGGATAAAGCGCAACTGCCAGAACTGCGCTCCACAGAAGGATTGTTAGAAATGGGGCAATGATCGCCCAAGAAAAGTAAGCCAGCAGTGCGAGCGAGCCGACCCGGATGGCAATATCGACGGCTTCCGCGCTGAGCGCTGTTCGTGCCAATGTCAAATCTCCTCGCGTCGTCTAGCCTTGTAGCCGCTCCGGCGGCAATCGCTGACGAGTTGCACCACCGGGCAGTTCATCGGCCTTGGCGATCTCAGTAGGTCGGGACTGTTTTCGCTCGATTTATTTGAGCCAATCAACCGCAGACCCAGACATAGTAGCCGTAGGGCGCTAATCGCCAGCAGGAGCCGACACCATAGGCCCACCAGTGGCCTCCCCAGTAACGACGCCCGGGACCATAATAGACGCCGCCATAATAGCGGCGGCCGACAACCGCCCCCCCGCGGATGGTGGGAAGAGCGAATGGAGCTCTCGAAAAAATCGCCCGCTCCAGCCGATATTGCCGCGCGTTTAGCCCTCGCTCCGTTCACGTTTTCAGATATCATGAAATCGCCAGTGTCTGAATTCCCGAAATATCGTCAGTTTACTCTCTTCAATGTATATTTTGTGGGACTGCTTGCAGCCTCGTTTTTATTTTTCGCGATGTCATTCCGTCTTGGCTACAAGTTACCAGATAAAAGCTTGTATCAATATGCGCTTCCGGTACTCGCAGCTTGGGCGGCGTTTTGATTTTGAACTTTTTTTCTGGATCGGTATCGGCGGGTCAAGTCGGATTGGCGTCCCGCTTTTGCGACCTCACTCAGACGGCCAGCGGCCGAAAAGTAACGTGCAAAGATCTGGTCGCGGCTCATCGGACGCTGCCATTCGGCACACGAGTGAAAGTTAGAAACCTCGACAATGGAAAATCGGTCACCGTAACGATCGTGGACAGGGGGCCTTTTGTAAAAGGCCGGATCATTGACCTCACGGAAGCGGCAGCGAACGCGATTGAGAGCGCGGACCTGATGCGGGTGGAATTGTCCGCAGAGGAACCCTTCGATCGAGCACGATTCAGGTCAGCGAACAAAACTCCGCGACTGCATCGCGTTCCACGACCACAAATAGTTAACTCCCCCAGGCTCATTCGTTCCGAACTGGTCATTTCGGGATCTTTAAGCGACCAATCGGTATGAAGTGATATAGAAATCGTTGCCAGAGTAATCGAAACAGAGGCTCAAGCTTAAGGGCGACTAACGGAGCTTGATGGCCACACCCGGTCAGCGTCCCGGCCTCGTCGCCGCGACGAGACTGTCGAAACAATCGTCTCACGTCCCTGCTGTCAATTCGCCAACAATCGCTAACCCACCGTCCGCGCAAATGCTCTGAGAGCTCAGGAACGGCGCGCATGCTGCTCCTGGCCCCTTTCTGGGGCACAAGATTTTCTATAATCGCCGAAGTCGTAACGAGCGCAATGTGTGCGGAGGCCATGGGCTGGGTCGTCTTAAAAGTTGCCACTCGCGTTTTTTCCTCGCACCGGCGTCGACCAAAGGCGCGATACATCCGGTTGGGTCGAGCCTGACAGCTCGATCATCCCTGGCCGACCGATCTTCACCACAACAACGGAAGAGGAACTCCAAGCGTCGCCCGAGGCGCTAAACTGCCAACCGTCGGGGCATGCGGCGGTCACAGCGTTATGCGTGGCTTCAGGGCGCCGCCATGCGGCCCGCGCCGTCCACTGACTCTCCGACGGCGCGGGCTTTTCTGCATTCGGCCCTCCTGCTCTGGCCCGGCCTCGCTCGGCGGGGTGCAGAACTTCGATATGATCTTCGGGTCGCAGTTTGCGGGCGAGTTTGGATAAACTAACCTTATCTTCCATCTTCCCCAGTTTTGATCTGCGTTACCGAATTTCTGAGTTTCGGACATTCCCAGCAAATGGGATTGCATTTCCAATTGCTACGACGCGAGTATGCATAAACGAAAATATCGAATCGCCAGGCGCCACTTGCATGGACTCTTAGAAGCCGTTGCGTGCTCCGTTCGCATTGCACTTGGGCTACAAGCTATAGCCGCCCTGAATCTCATGCTTAAATGTTTGGCTCTGGTTTACCGGCCAAAAGCGCGTGTTCCTCCCAATCTTGGCGATGGCCGTGAACGACATCGTGCGGCATTAGATTTGCAAAGCGCTGCTTCGATGAAGACGAGCGTGTCGTCGGGCCGGTTTGCGCAGAGAACGTCCGCGTGGCGCCAACGTGAAGCCGTACGTGCAAAACGACGGCATTCTTTTAACGCCGTCGTTTCGACTTCTAGATTTAACGCGACGTATCAGCAGCCGCGGTTCGCCAAGCACTGACGGAAGTTCGGGCCGCCCCAGCCCCATCGGTTGCCGCAAATGCTTTCACAGGACGCGCCGCCGTAGTAGTATGCGCCGTACGCTAGCGGAGCAACCCAAAGGCCGTTGCGCCAAATCCAGCCGGGTCGCCAACCCCCGCCACAATGGCCGCCTCCGCAATGCCATCGACCACGCCCAGCCCAACGGCCGCCTTGCCATCGGCCCCGCCCAGCCCAACGGCCGCCGCGGTATCCACGGCCAGCCCAACGACCGCCACGGAACCCACCGCGGTGGAAGCCACCACGATGAAACCCGCCTCCACGAAACCCTCCTCCGCGAAACCCTCCTCCGCGAAAACCTCCTCCGCCTCGTCGCACCTGCTGAATGAGGGACTGATCAGCCGGCGTGGTTATACCAACTGGTCCTGCTGCTGTTGCGAAACTGGGATAGATGGCGCCAGTCAACAGAATGCCGCCCAGTGCGGCGGCCACAATTGCAATATTATTCATTATAATTCTCCAAAATGCATTCCAGGGGATCGTATTTATAACTCGAATTTCAGCCCCTGGTCGATCAACTACATTGATAATCGCAGCATCCAATCGGTAGTTCCCAGCAGCGAAATGCTAGTGAACGGTGAATACAGCGGCTTTCAATCGGTTTGCCCATTGAGATGTTGCCGAGCAAAGCCGTCTCGCATTTGGAACCGCATTCCTGATGAGGTGCGTGGACGTATCATCGACATGGCGCTCAATGAACCAGAGATGTCACCGCGCGAACTGGCAACAAGGTTCACCGACATGGAGCGCTACTTCGTCTCGGAAGCCTCGGTTTACAGGCTGCTCAAGGCCCACGACCTCATCACCAGCCCGGCGTTTATCGTCATCAAAGCCGCCGATGCGTTCAAGGATAAGACCACCGCCATCAATCAGCTCTGGCAGACAGACTTCACTTATCTCAAGGTCATCGGCTGGGGCTGGTTCTATCTGTCGACCATTCTCGACGACTTCTCGCGCTACATCATCGCCTGGAAACTGTGCACCACGATGAAAGCCGAAGACGTCACCGACACGTTGCAGCTGGCGCTCACGGCTTCAGGCTGCGATTCCGCCCGTGTCGTCCACAAACCGCGACTACTCAGCGACAACGGGTCGAGCTACGTCTCCGCCGATCTCGCTGAATGGCTCGACGATCAGGGCATGAGCCACCTGCGCGGCGCGCCGCATCATCCCGCAAACCCAGGGCAAGATCGAGCGCTGGCATCAGACCTTGAAGAACCGCATCCTGCTTGAAAACTACTATCTGCCCGGCGATCTCGAAGCCCACATCGGACGCTTCGTCGAGCACTACAATCATGATCGCTATCATGAGAGCTTGAGCAACCTCACGCCTGCCGACGTCTACTTCGGACGCGGGCAAACCATCCTGTTGCAACGAGAAAGGATCAAACGCGAGACCATTCGAAAACGCCGATTGCAGCATCAAACGAAAGCCGCTTAAACTTCAAACCAGATGAGCCTAAATCCTCCGCTCAATCACGCCGCAAACTGTCTCAATGTATTCGACGACGGACAGATGCTGATCTCTGGACTGTCGTTCAGGAAAAGCTGGCCGCGAACCGAAAGGCCCGGTCTCTGGCGTCCAGGGGCGGAGACGCCAAGCCTTCTAGCAGGACTGCTTTTTGACCATGACGGCAACCGGATGACGCCGACGCTCGCCAACAAGCGCGGGCGCCGGTACCGCTACTACATCTCTGCCGCCCCGCTTGATCCCCGAAAGCGCATCGGGGACACCATGGCGTGCCAGCGAGCGAGGTGGAAGGCTTGATCCTTGATCGCGTACGTACGCTGTTGGTGTCGCGAAAGGAGATCGCCGACGCTCTGGCTGCACTGGACCTGAAGGCCGGAGAACTGGAAGCAGCGCTGATCCGCGTCGCAGAGTTCAGCAAGCAATGGCCGTCATGCCGCCCAAGACGATCCGGGAAATCGTGCGTCAGGCCTTGGCTCGCGTGACGCTGTCTCTCGATCAGATCGAGATTGTGATTGATGCGAGCTGCGTCGTTCCGGTCAAGGCAAGCGCATGGTGATCGGTGACCCGTTGCGTAGGTCTCCCGACACGTCCCTCGTTCAGGTGTTGCGGGAGGCCTTCTCTGTTCGAGATAAGATGCTGTCCGACACGACGGAGACCCTCAATGACATCACATCGAGCATCACCAAGAGCAAAGGCCGTCTGACCGCACTGATGCGTCTGACGTATCTCGCCCCGAGCATCATCGAGGACATCCTTGCTGGGCAGCAGCCACTGGAGCTCAGCCCAAAGCGTTTGCTCAGAACCTCCCACGATCTACCGCTCGATTGGAGTGCACAGCGTAAGTTCTTGCATTTCGTCTGATCGCCAGGCGCGAAAAGCTTCTTCACAAAACCCAATCCGCCCGCTCCGAAAGTCGGCAGTGGAGACGTTTCGCGGAACGCTGCCGATCTTGAGCGTGCGCTTGCGAACGATGATCGCTTATTCTTCCGAATGGCTGAAGCCAGTGACCGCGAGTTTGACTATCTACGGAACAGGGCGTTGAAAGCCAAATCGCGGTCGCCTATTGAACGCGTCGCAAATTTTTTGCTGGCGATTGCCAGCATCAATGCTTCTGAAGGACGTGATCCGCTGATCGTGACCGGCAACGTCTCGTCGGGCGACGTGGCGGAACGACTGGACATGAGCATTGACACCCTTGCGGATGCATTGTTGAGCCTTCGCCAAGGCGGTTTGATCGACGTGTCAGACCATGTTCTACGCATTCGGAATATCGCCGGGCTTGAATCGATGACTGC
>Ga0256904_1000039_pt1 | contig 41539 bp, 60 predicted proteins | sample MC6MC0742MT_FD_190199 | JGI IMG/M metagenome (GOLD analysis project Ga0256904, IMG submission 190199) | Metatranscriptome of enriched soil aggregate microbial communities from Iowa State University, Ames, United States - MC6-MC0742-MT... | ecosystem: Environmental > Terrestrial > Soil >...
AAACTAACTTATTACTGATAAAAATCAATTAATATCTTCTTTATTGTATTTGATGCGCCCGGGGCGACATAGCGTCTTCCGGAAAGCGCGCATTTTCTCTCTTAGTGAAAAAATCAAGCAAACACTAAAAGGATTAAAACAACTACTTCTCACACACGGATGGGGCACAAACACCGTGTACTTTAGGGAGTGAAACCCTAAAACATGAGAAAATGCAGCTAACCTTTTAAGGCGGACGCTTCAACATAAATACCGTATAAATCCCAACAAAGTATTAAACGAACATATACCAGAACGTACCAAACAAGCCTCCGTATATGGGGTGGCCAGGGGGGCCCCTTGTGCTTTTTTCAGAATCTATAAAACTGACGGAATCGTGGTAATTGTCTCTATAATTTGTACAAGGGGAGCAAAACAAATACGCCTGTACCGCAAAAGCTTAGCAAACAGGGCAAGTATCTAGGCCGTGTGCTTCGGCCCAAACAGCGTATACATCGTCTCTCTGACTGTACGTTTGCCCCAGAATAAGGTCCGTGTACTGGTAAAGTGCGCGGCCATACCTGTGGTCGTAACTAAAGAGGGAATTGACGTTGTATCTATTACAGAACCGGTCATAATCAAACAGGGAGGAGATAACAGCGTCAACTGACATCCCCTCTGAGTGATCGAATAAACCAAACGGAATGGTAGACCAACCGCTAAGTGCAAACAGCAAGACAGCCATCGCAGCCGCCATAAAAATGCGTCCAGAGGCCTGCGAAGGAACAACCGCCTCCTTACCGGCAAGCTTTAAACCATCTGCCAGTGGCTGTAATAATCCGATCAGACCGACGACGTTGGGACCAACTCGACGCTGAACCGCCGCCATAATCTTGCGCTCTGCAAGAGTGAAGTATGCAATAGCGACTAGAAGACAAACAAGTTTAACAACCGCAAGCAACACGGTTGTTAGAATGTGCAGAGAAAGTAACATAACTTAGTCATGCATATTTAACACATCGTTGATGTATAAGGTAACTAAGATTGTGAATACATACGCTTGAAGGAATGCAATAAGAAGCTCTAGGAACATGATCGCTGTTACAATGATTCATGGGAACGCAGCCAGAAGAACCATTACTGTTCCAGAGCTAAGAAGCGCCCAAGAAAAGCCAATAAGAATCTTAAGAAGTGCATGACCAGACATCATATTCGCGAAAAGACGGATACTTAGGCTAAATACACGTGCGACGTAAGAAACAGCCTCGATAAAAATAAGGAACGGAGCAATCAGTAGTGGCGCCCCGGATGGTAAAAATAAATCAGCAGTCTGCCATTGGTGCTTAACAACTGCCAAGTGATTAATTGCAACAAAATGCATCATCGCCAGGAAGAATGTTACAACAAAGGAACTTGTGATGGTAAAGGAATATGGGATCATCCCCACCATGTTAGCTACAAGCACCGTAAAGAATAAGTAGAACAAAACGCTAAAGTATTGCTGTTTACGAATGTATAGGTTCTCTTTTACCATGGAGCAAACAAGTTGGTATAGCGCGCGAAGAGCGAAATCGTAGTTATTCGCGACCTGCGTGTTGTAGCTAGCGAATCACGCTGTCATCAAAGCAATATTAAAACCTAAAAGTAAGGAGAGGTTAGTTAAACCGCCGCCAATTAGGGGTAAGGATAAAGAAAGCACATCAAACTGTTCTAAAGGGTCAAGTGAAATTTGCAGTGTATGTAGAGTTTGTGCGGGTAAAAGGTTAGTGGTTACGGATAGCATACGCGGGGTACATAAGTAGTTTCAATAAAACAAAGAATCAAATAACAACGGTAGATGGGTTTCTACGTACACATTACACTGAATCTAATTTGAACCAGCGGAATAAGTTCGGTTGCAACCGTGTACTCCTACGAAGATCCGACTCATCGGGGGCGTGGCGGTAAACCAGTGTGCGTGTACCTCGGTGGTACTCAAAGTTTGTTGGGTAGGAAGATGTTGAGCGTTGAGCGCGGCGTTGGTACGCTTCGCGTCGCTTAAGATTAGACCGGAAGAAATGCTGGAAGCGAGCAATGCGGTTCCATTCCAGGTGAATAACTGCCCCAGATTTAATGCGATATGCGGGATCCGTTTGTAGTACCCCGTCAACACGCAGCAAACCAAAAGGAGCGACTACCCGCGCCCAGAAAATTGACGGGGCCACTCTCAGGTGTAAGAGGGTAACATCAAGTCGGTCACCAAGACCGCGAGTTGCCTCCACGAAGCTGCTAATCGATGGTCGAGTACGGCGGTTCAGTTTGCGGAAGTGGCGTCGCGCTGCGCTACGGTCCGGTAAATTGAACAGGGAGTAGTGAAGACGCTGATTATACATGCGAAGTTGGTGTCACCGGCGCCCGCGGATATACCGGTTTGTACGGGTGGAGAAGAGCGACTTACGCACGCGTTGCAGTCATTTAAACTTTTTCTGCTCACGCGGGAACTGTCGTCGCCGGAATTCTCGTAGGCGTGTGCTAAACGTTGCCCGTGTGTACATAAGTGCTTCCAACCAAGGTGCGCGATTTCGCTCTTGCGGGTAGAAGCTAAACGCATTACGGAAACCTCGGCGGAAGAAAACTTCATCAGACTCTCGTCACTCTAACCGTCGAGCTCGGCGGTGGATTTCCTTTCAAATCAACTTTGGTAGCTTAGGAAGCGGCGGAATTTTTAAGGCGTGCCTGCGGCCCCGCTTCGGAGGTAACCCTTTAGCGGCACGAGTCAAAGCTTCTTGCCGTTTAGTTTTAGCCTCCTCTCGGCGCTGCTCTAGCGACTTAGCTTTCTCCTCCTTAAATTCCCGCCAGAAGTCGTTGTACTCGTAGTTTGCCAATCACATAGTTGGGATGGGCTTGCGGCGTACAGATTTAGAGATTTCCAGGCGCTGACGAACAAATGCTCTAGCAGGCCCTCGTACGCGTGATAACAGTTTTAGTTCCGTCAGTTTAGGTTGTGGGCGGGGCGCGTAGGTATGCCGTTCCACCCCACGCGCCTTAGCGTAAGAGATGTCCTTTCCTTGGGCGTCAACATCAGGCACGTACTCACCAATTTGCTGTTCTACAGGACGCAGTTCTCCCGCCAGACGGCCTGGCTTACTTCGTAAATCAAGGCTAACGATATCGGCGATCCAAGGGTCCCGCATTCATCGGCTGGTACCTTTGATCCAGTAGCGAACAAGACGCTCTTTCTTCATACGACGTAGAGTTAACTTGTCTCATAGACGAGCGCGGTAGGTGTCGAAGGGCGCCTGTCGTTGCAATTGGGTCGCTTCAGCGCAAAAATCTGTAGCAAGCCCAACAGTCGAAAGCACAGCACCCCCGTACACAAAAAAACGAGAAGATTTCTTTGGTGGAACTAAGGAGACTGTATTCTGCGAAACGCTTGGAGACGCAACAAACGATGGTACAATGCGCGGGCGCGATACTTTGCCGCGGTGTTTCGCAAGTAGCAGCATTGCATCACGATACCCGCGACGGTAGTTTCTACGCGCGCGAGCAATCTGTTTACGAGAAAATGAAATTTTCTTCGGTAAGTGGGCGACCTCAAGGCGTTCCCCGGCGGTTAGCGAGGCAACAAATTTACCACGAAGATGCGCTAACCGCGCCTCTAACGCTCGTTGGCGTCGAAAGAACATACTAGTTACTTCCTGTAATTTTTGATGTAAAACAGCCGCGTAATCTAGCGCTAGTCTAACTTTTGGGGCGCTATTCTCGAGTACTGTTTGTTGACGCTCGTTGGCGAAGACGGACAGTCTTCGCCGTGAGCGTAGTTCGAGAAAGCGACGTCGGCGCCGAGAGAATGGTAAGATTGGGCTGGTTGGTAATACAAGAGCTGCTCTGAACGTGTAGTGTACTGAGCGGCGCGAAGCTAGGCGGTTCTGGAGAGCGGACCTGCTACTACGTACAGAAACGTCAGCAACGCCAGATACCCTGGGCGACAATCAGCTACGCGGGTATACTGTGCGGTGTCCGCTAGTAGTTACCAATAAAAGCGAAGCTTTATGCCGTTTCTGGACAGCTTGTTCCGCGGTAAGGAGCTGTGGTGCCACGCGTGTTTGTGACAGTTTTCGTAAGGGTACGATTGCAGAATACTTACCGGTACGGCTGCCTGTTGGAATTGTAATACGGGAGAACCGCCGGCTGCTACGGGTCAGGAATCTCTCCCCGGCGCGGTGTACAAGCCGAGCAACAGTGCTGCGGTATACACCAAGAACGTTTAGTTGATTATGCAGGCTACTTACGGGTGTGCGCACTACGTACTGGCGACTTCGGGGAGATTTCGTACGCACAGCACGCACATCTAAGAAGGGGTGGAGCATGCTTGGCCGTTCAGTACCCATGTAGCTCGTTCTTCCTCGCGCCTCTACAGACGGGATGACACGGTACCTATTAACGACGGAAACAAACGGGGTAGCAATTTGGTCGCTGTCCTCCGGTAAACTTAAGCGAGTATGCTGACGCAGTCGCTTTCCCACAAGGAAAAGCTCGCGATGGCTATTTGTAGAGAATCCTCTAGCAAAAAACCCTACGGGCAACGTTACCCGACTGGGCACAAAAGGTGCGTGCTCAGCATCCGGCGTCCTGCGTGTGCCTTGAAGCATCGTTTCGAAGCGGGGAGTGGTGCGTGAGTAGCGTAACGACAGTAATTGGCGTGCGCGAGTCTCGTGTGTAACTTGAGGACGTGCCGTCACCCAGGATGCAAGACCACGGGCGCCGTATCGAAGTCGGCGAATCTGGTTTGTTCGCAGTAGGAAAAGCCCGTACTCATCTGCATTTTCCAGATACAGTGCGTGTTTCGCAGGAAGGAAACTGCGAAGCCAATCGCCACGGAAGCGCAGTTTGTTGCGCATACGCAGCAACCGCGCAGGCTGGAAACGGAAACGCAGCGCCGCACGTTGGGATTGCTCTGTTTGCTGCGTTTCGGAAAGCTCTTCCATAATTTTTGACATACGGACTCGAACCGCTGGGTTGCGATCACGCAATACAAAGCGGACATCGAATGGATCAACATTCAGGTAGATACGCAGACTTCAGTAGATATTTCTAATTAAATGTCGGGCGGTGTTCAACGCGACTTTACCGTGCTTTTTAGTGACTCGTTTAGAAAACATGTAGTTAATTAATTCAGGCATAAACCTTGTTAGACTTTCAGTGTACTGCGCTGTTAGCTTATAGCGGGCCTCTTTGGAAGCAATGTCAGCTTCCAATTCCTTTGCTTTTGCGCCTTCTGACTTAATAATTTTTGTCGTAGGGGTCTGGAAGTAAAGAGGGCTCGCAGCAGAGCTATCAGTTAAGGCCTCTGCAAGATGGCGTCCAGTATAGCGTTCCGCGCGAGTGAATAAAAGTACTTTGCGCTTGTTAGCGCGTTGAGCAACCCGTTGTAAACGAAGTAACGCAACTGTTTTACGTCAGCTCAACGCCGTGAAAATCGAAGTTGCGCGACCGTGTTGACGTCGAGCGCGTTTAATAAAACGCAAACGACGGCGCGTAGAAGAAGTGCTGCTCAGGGCGTCAACGGATAATACTGTCGCTGCATTACGTCGATGTGCTACCCTACGCTTATCGGCAATATTAGCGGCATTAAATAGAAATTTGCTACGTGTAGACGCTGCGCGACGGCGACTGCTGCTAACAACCAGTAGTCGTCGTTTACCGTGTGCTGCGGCAAACAGTTTAGGCGCCGCGGATAGGAAAGTTTTAGCTGCTGCACGGAATGGGCGTCGGCCGAACCGACGGAATCCTCGAAGTTCTTTTCCCTCCGACCAATGCGTTTTTAAAAGGACCGCCTGGCGGGGATTTAATGGGCTATGTCGACGTCGGCGTCCCCGCTGCCCTTTGTAGCTGTCACGGGCTCTGCGTCGCATGCGTCGCTTACGCCGCTGCAAATGCACACGGAACCCGCGAAGTGTACGAAGATCCCGACGTAAAGTGCCTTTTGGTAGTAGCAACACCTCTCCTGCGGGAGAAATATTTTTTGTGGTTAATGATAAATCAGAGCGACGAGTCCCTTTTGCACTAAGATGGCTGAGTCCCCAACTAATGGTACCTGCAGCTTGGTGACGGCGTCATGCCTTTAATCGACCACTCGCCCGACGTCGCGCACGACGACGTAGTTTTCAAGGACGCAGTGCCCGTTCTGAAGGGGTCCTACGCTGAAGCACAGCTTTGCGAAGGTCAATGAACGCACGCTCGTTTCTACGCCGACGTAGCGCGCGTCGTAATAATCCCGCCCGGGCAGCACGTAAGTAATTGGAAGAAAGTCCGGAGCGTGTCGCTTCATTAAACTTTCTACTATGTTTGTACAAGAAATTAATAGGGAGGGGCGCAAATCTGCGCTTTTCAGAAGCCCCTAATAACGTGTCTGACTGGCTACGTCGTAAAATGGTACGGCGGTTGAGTACCTCACGCCATGCGACAGAGGGTGTGGCAGTATGGCTTAATTTTTTAATAAGCACGCGTTGACGCTTGAGCGCCGCGCCCGCGTATGTAGCCAGGCGTACCGCGCGGAAATCAGAAGCGAACTGTAGCTTTGGCCGGGCGAAACGAAGAGTAGAAGTTCGGCGGAAGCGCGCGGGGGCTGTGCGTTTAGCAAAGGCGTGCAGCGTTGAATCGAATGAGTGTCTGCGGCGACCTGAGGCAGGGAACCGTAATCGATATCGCCCGAAGTCAACTGTCAAATTCGGACTGTATCGGCTACGGCTTGTTGGGATGTACCCCAATTGCGTACGCTGCAAGAAGCGTTCAGCCCCGTGAAGCCAGCGTTTATACAGGTGGCTATTTTCACGGGCAAGGGGGTTTACAATTGCCCCTGCTGCGGTGTTAGATAGGCTTGGTAGTGTGCGGTGTTTTAAAAAAGCTACACGTTTTAGTTTAACCTTTTGAAGCATAATTGAGCTTCGTGCTTGTTTTTGCTGTACTACTAATAGCCCGGATTGCACAGCTCGCTCAAATGCCTGCGTGGATGCAAGAAGGGTACACATTACGCGCAGTAAATACTGAACATCCCCTGTTCGCTGCAGAACAGACGCGGGCGCCCCCAGTACTCCGTAAACTTGGGAGCATCGCTGTCGATAGCTAGCCAAGATCGCTTTTTGAAGAGCAGCGTAGCGTGGTAAAGAACCCGCTCGTTGCTTTAAAGCTGCCCAGATATTAGTCGGGATAGCCTCAAAAATTCCAGTAATACGCGCAGTATCGAAAGAACTACGACTGTTAACATCAAGGTGCTCCCACTGATGCTCAGCCCAAACAGCGGAGCTAGGTGTTAGTTGCTCTACTTCACGCAACTCCCGTGGGGAGCGCAGTAGGGAGATTACATGTGCGCGCGGCCTAGTCAACGAAGTGGCTAGTGTGCTTCGACCTCGGTAGCGCATAGTTCAGCGCTGAATTGTCGTGGGCGCACCCCGATGCGGAGTAGGGTAGTTGAAGTTGCGCCACGGAATTTTACGAGAAATCATATGACGCTCCATTCGCATTGTGGACCGTGTACGAGTAGCGGGGGTGTATTGTGCCAGCGCACCCTTTTGTGGTCGAACCGCAAAATCCAGAGCTTGCCGGTAGTAACGTTTCGCATTCAGGAGACGTCGACTGTAGGGGTGCACGAAAGGAACCGCGTGGGTGGCAGGTTTCCACCAGCGGGAGAATCTTGAGTGCATTCGATGGTTCCTTCGCAGTCGCGTATATCCGGCGCTAGCTGCGGATCCGTGATAGTACTGCAGGTGGATAAAGCTGCGGTCCCAATAGCGGCGTTGAGGTAAATGCCGACGCAGAAGCGCAGCATTTAACTTTCGGCGTTCGCGCAGAGCGCGCGCACTTGGTCAGGCTTTACGAAGTAAAACACCATCTTGTCTTGGCGCTGCTCAGCGGCGTCAACGAGTTTGGTATTGAGGCGATCATGCTGAAAGCGCCCGCTCCGCTTGGCGCATAAGGTATGTACTGCGCGCGTGTAGAACACCAGCAACCTGCTTCTCTGCATTACTTCTCGCGGCGGTTGCTGAAAGAAGTTTTTGAGTACGGCGACTAGCGTACGTACGCGTTGCAGTGGCGTGAGCGCTATGTAGAGACGGTAGCGCTTTTTGTGTATAAATTGCACGTAGAGCTGACGCTGTCAGGGTACCTAAGTCTTTGGCGGGTTTCATCACGTTGGAGCGTGCGGCAAACGCAGCTACCTTGTGAAGCTGCGCAGTAATGGGGCGCGCACGAAGTTTTGCTAAATACTTTCTTCGCACCGCACGTAAGCGGCGGCGGTGTGAACGAACACCAGCACTGTTAGCGACTCAGAAAGCCGGCACCAAGTCAACCCAGCGAAGTCGGCGTCGCGCTCAGTGTCGTGGGCGGTCATCCGTCTGCTGAGCTACCTGATCTAAATCAGAGGACTGACTAACTACCACTTCTGTGTCCCTACGATATGCTGCAGATACCACATTGGGGGGCGCTAACAATAAATTGCGCACTCCCGTAAGCGTTCTAGGTACTCGTAAGTTGTTTTGGGCGAATAAACCTAAACCCCCACGACGTCGACGTCGGCGCGTGACGTCGGTAAATGGAAGACGCAGCTGCGGACGGCTTGCATAAAAACGTTTTTCTGTGAAGGCCTTTTGCTCAGCTCATAATGCGTATTTAGCTGTTAATCGTGGGCGTGCGCTATACTCGTGATAATTTGTGCGACGTGGTACGTATGTGGGTAAACGTGTTGCTACACAAGTGCCGCGCGCGGCACTAGCTACTGTAAGCGATTTAGTACCCACGGTGCGTGCAGTGCGCTTTAAAGAGAAGGACGCCGTACGGGGCAGGGAACGCGATTGTAGTTCCGGCCTGCGCGTACCACGTGTTTGCGGTAGAGAAAGAAGTAAATTACAGCCAGCCATGTATGTGTTACGTTGGGTGAGAGTTACCGATAACTTAGATCTCGCGGCCGAAATAGCTGACCCACCTAGGAGGTGAGATGCAGCGTCGACAGTATAATGATCGCTGCGGCGGGAATACGCAAACGCTGAGGGCTGGGTTGCTAGCGCTCTCGCGAGAAGCGTGCGGCGCAGCGATAACCGCTTACTAGTCCTGCGGGTAAGCTGCCTGTCACGACGCTCAACACGGTACCGCCGCTTTCCAAACAGTCCTTTATAACCACGACGATTTTGACGCCATAAACGACGCTGCGTACGCATGCCCTTAACCTTAGCGCGCCGGCCAAAGGAGAACCCTGTTACTCGTCTCTTGTTTCGTCGAAGCAAACGTTTACGAAGCGCCTTGGCGACGCGGGACGATAACGCTGCGTATTTAATAGGAGCACGTACACGATTGCCAACAACCGTCGCAGCAGAAGTTAGGCGTAATCAGCGTAGGTTACTACTTCGTGAGATGCTGCTCTTCTGCGCGCGATACAAGCGCTGATGCGAAATACTCTGTACCTGATTACGCACACGAGACACATTGGCGTGCCTACTTACGGAGTACAAACGGTGAACAGCTAGTTGCTGAACAGCCTTTCGGGTAGAATGCAAGGGCCTACGCACGGTGCGTCGCAAAACGTAGTTACGGTAGCGTTGACCTTGAAAAGTTGGTTGCGCCCCCGTTGCCAAGAAGTTGTGGGTGCGCAGTGCTGGTGTTCGATAATAACGTTGTGTCGGTGTATAATGTAGGCGAGCACGCTTAAGCATCAGAGGGGTACTGTAGGAAGACTGGCGGCGTAGATATTTACCGTGGTACTGCCGATACAAATTTTGGTGTACCAAACGACGCGCGAAGTAGCGGCGGCGGCGCGGCTGAACCCAGTAAGTTACGCGTTTAGATTTTCTTCACTGAGGATTCAGGAGAATAAAGCGCCGCGCGCGGTATACTGACTTGTAGCGTCGGCGTTCAATACTAAGTGTTCACCGTTTAGGCTTAGAACGGAAACGTCGACGTTTAGAGCGTGACTTGTAAAAGGGCGGACGAAAACGCCTAGGCTGTTCAAGGCCTCTATTGACTGGCACGACGGTCTTTTTGTAATTAGTACGAGACGGTACTTGGAAACTTTTACTTAAACGGGCATATAGCTTTAAAGAGGTGCTCATTACTGTAGATACGTCTACTTTGATTATTAGGACAAAATTTATTTTTTATTACGCCGTGACAACAAGCCCTTAGTAGAAACCGTCTGCGGCACGGGTAATTTAGTACTTTTGTGCGGCGAGGATTTAGTCGGCGGCGTGTGTAGGTTCATGGTGCCTACACTGGGTTGAGAATCCTGTTTACGTCGGTGTCGGTGTCTTTTGGATTTGATGGGTGTTTTGGCCTCAATGACATCATCCACCAATAAAGGGAGTCTGCGGGCTTGCTGGTCTGAAGACAAAGAAGCGGCTTTAGTTACCTGTGTGCATACTTTCTGTGCTGCCGCCGGTCATGTACGCAAAACAGCTAGACGTTTGCGGAATAATGATACTGCTAAAGGAGCGGTATTCGTCGAACGGAAAACTCTTCGGCGAACGGATTTCTTCTGGGGGTGTCAGAACCGGCGAATACTCCTTCACCGGCGTAGTTGGAAGCAGCCTAGTCGACGCAACCAGTACGCACTGCTTTGAGGTTGAGGCAAGATCGTGATATTCACATTAGCTAGCTTTACCCGAGTGCGCGCAGGTGTAAACGCGCGCATAAAGTTGCCCGCGTATTGAGCCGCGATCAGCCGCTGTCGCGCACGCAACCGTTTGTAACTGTAGTGCTTTTCTGTTACAGGGGTAGGAGTAGGCGGATAACGACGGCGGCGTTTACGTGGCCGTTCTGCGCGTTTGGCGCGTTGCGCGTCACGTCTTTTCTGCCGCTCCATCCATCAGAAAGGTTTTTGCTCCCGCAGCTCTGCACGTCGAGCACGCACTCGACGTAGATGCTCAGCCTTTGTTGAAACGTGGAAGTGTACATGCCTGATGGGTTTGCGCAGACCCCAACGAATGTGCTTTACACGACACATATTACGCGCCAGAAAGCGCTGACGCCCGGACCAACGTTTTTTGCGTCAGCGAAGTCTACGAAGACGTCGTCAACGAGCGCGCATGCGCCCTAATTTGCGTTTACGATACAGCATAGGTACCCCTCGACGCGAGCGAAGAGAATAAGAACCTGCAAGAATCGACTCGACGCGCCCATACGCAGCGAATGTGTTTTTGAAACGTGCTACACGGCCCAGTGCCTGCTCTACGGATGTTGGTAGCAAAGAATATCTGCTGTTTAATAAGCGATGACTAGAGGGAAGTGACTTACTTAAAGCGCGACGGGAAATTACACGTGATAGCCGTAGAAAAGCAGTGGGTGTACGCTGAGGTTGCGGCGTGTGCACGGTAATTTTGCGGCGGATATCCGTAGGAAGAGCACGTACAAAGGAAAGCGTGCGGCGGTGAAGCCCTAAACGTGCAGAGGGGCCGGCCTGCTGTGCCAACAGGGGAAGATGAGAGATAATGTCAGCTAAATTACCCGTTTCCGTGTCAGCCAATGCGCGTAACGCGTCGTTTCTATTAAGCGTAAAATTACTAACTAAACCACGGCGTAAGCTCGCACGTCGCTCGCGACGTAACACCTTCTTGATATGCCAGCGTACTAATTTTTTGCGGCGTCGAGACACTAAGGCTTTACTCCGACGAGGTGCTTGTTTTTTACGCTGTTGTCGCTTAGCGTGGCGAGAGCGTTTAGCTTTATGTAGGGTCTTCAACCGGAGACAGTGAGCACGCTCGTCCCGTACGATTTGACGCACGCTACGCTTTAGGTGGCGGACTAGCTTTCTATCTAGGCGTAAGTACCCGCTGTGGCGCAGAACATAAATAGAATGACGCGCAACGCGACGGCGCACCACCGCCACCGGAAATCGATGGGGTAGGCCTATCGTAAGGTATTTGCTGATTGGCTCTAAGCCGCGGCGAACTAGATGTTTACGCGGCTGCAATCAGGCACTCTGTCTAGTCTGCAGCAACGCACCGCGGCGTAATACGCGTTTAAACCTCGCTACTGGCGATGCTAGACGGCGGCGCTTAATAGAGCGCCAGCGACGTAAAATATGGCGTGGACGTTTACGCTGCACACGAGCTCGATAAGACTTACGTCGGGAGCGCCGTCGAGAAAGTTTTCGGCGAGAATGACGTCGTCGGTATTTTCTAGGTAATTTTTTACGACGAAATAGGGTGAAAAACCGGCCACGACGAGCACGCACCCGTAAGCGTCTGCTAAAGCGTACGCGGCGATTTAGCCGGTAGCTACGTAGGGATCGGTATTGTAGCAAGCGCAAGTGGGTGATACTGGGGAGTGGGCGCCGGCGCAGAGGCCGCAAAGCAGCCTTAATAAAGTAAGCTTTGCTGCGTCGGCGTACAGCCAACCGTAACAGGCGACGGGACACGCGACGAACTACAACTGTACGGCGCGTAGTTGCCGTGCACGAGAGCTTTTTGTATTTCGGTGCCCGGCGCGCGACGGGGGAGGTAAACTGGGGCTGAAATACACGAAGCGTTCCACGCCTAGCAGCTGACCGTCACGCATCAAATCGCACCAAATTATAGCGACGATATTGTGTTGCTACTAAATACTCTGGTGAAGTAAAGGAGGCGTAAGGGCGGCGCACGGCGCGCGCGGGGCCTGTGTAGCAGACGCGACCAGTCGGCTTCACTGCGGCTGATTGATGGCGATAGCGCGAACAAGATTTGCGCAACGCGAGTGGGGTGATTGTTGTCCGTCTACGAGTACGACGAGTTGGCTGGGAAGGGACGAGCGTGGGACGCTGCAGCGGTAAGCCGCTGCGAAGAGAGGATGAGGCAGAAGTTTTATTTAAACGTTTAGTCTCAGCTTTACCTACAGAAACAGTAGACTTTTTCATATTAAATTATATTTTGATTCGGGGAGCGCTATTTTCAAAAACAAAAGGTAAGAATGTAGCAGCTAACGCGGGAGAAAGCTCTAGTAGAACAGTTGACGCAAAGAGCAACGCGATATACAGCATTGCTAGAAACATTCCAGCGTAGTCGTATGCGCGTCCTGTCTGCGCACCGGTGAGCATAGCCCCGATATGGCGCACAAGTGAACCAAGCCCCATAGGGCCGATGTACTCAAGTAGGCCCTTGTCAATCAATTTAAACGGACCATTGTACGCCTGGCGTAATAATGGCTTATTAATAAAGGTGTTATTTACGTCATCAAAACCTCATTTGTGAGTAAGGAAATAATGCCCTTTTCGAGCGAAAGTATTCAAAAACAGGGGGTGTGATTCGGGAATAGAACCAAAGATTAAGAACACTGCTGCTGTTGCTGTAATTGAAAGGTACAGTGGGGTTAGCTTAATATGTACGGGTAAGTTTTCTGCAGCGATGTGATGCAACGATAGGGTGGGGGATGCTGTAATTACTCCCGCTCAAGTGTCCGTTCCGATACCAACGAATAGGTCTCGCCCACACACACCAAGGAAAACGCTACCAAGTGTTAGTACGAAAAGAGCAAATGCCATACGGCCGCTCAACTCGTGTGTATGCTCCAAAGCCAAGCGCTCAGTTCTAGAATTTCCAAAGAATGTTAAATATAAAAGCCGGAAAGAGTAGTAAGAGGTAAACAGGGCGCTAATTAACCCTAACATGTACGCGAAATTCGACGACGCAAGCACGCTACTACTAACAAGCTCAAGGATAAAGTCTTTTGAATAGAAGCCTGACAGGAACGGAATTCCCATTAATGCCAGGGACCCTACAAAGAACGCCGCGTAAGTGTACGGTAAAAGGCCCAGAAGACCTCCGAATTTACGCATATCCTGTTCACTAACGACAGCATGAATTACGGCGCCAGCACCTAAGAACAGTAACGCTTTAAAGAAGGCATGCGTTGAAAGGTGGAATAGACTAACTGCAAACCCGGACAAACCGCACACAAAAACCATGTAACCCAGCTGGGAGCAAGTCGAATACGCAATAACTTTCTTAAGATCGTTTTGAAAAATACCTGACGTTGCTGCCATAAATGCTGTTCCAGCACCAATAATTGTAATAATAGAGAGCATGCTTGGTGTGCACACTAGTAACGGGGAGCAGCGAATCAATAAGAACACGCCGGCGGTTACCATTGTAGCCGCATGAATTAGCGCGGAAACGGGTGTAGGACCCTCCATCGCATCAGGAAGTCAAGTGTGCAAGCCAATCTGCGCAGACTTACCCATCGCACCGAGAAATAAGAGCGCAACAATTAAAACCAAAGGACTAACCTCAAAACCGCCCAGTAGAAGACTTGCGTCAACTAAGTAGGGAGCTAATCCGAAAACTGTATTAAACTCCACTGTCTGGAACGTGTAATAGGTTGCCACAATTCCCACCGTAAAGAATAGGTCAGCCACGCGGTTTACTACCATTGCTTTAATAGCGGCTTTGTTTGCTTGAACGCGCGTAAATCAGAAGCTAATCAGTAAGTAGGAGCATAGACCTACGCCCTCCCAGCCTAAAAACAGGCCAACAAAATTGTTTGCAGTTACCAGCAGAAGCATAAAAAATGTAAATAATGATAAGTAGCTAATAAAACGCGCAGTATGCGGATCCTCTGACATGTACTCTGTGGAGTAAATATGTACTAGGGTTGATACTGTCAACACTACTAATAGCATTACGTACGTAATTAAATCGATAGAGAAGTTTCAGTTAACTTCGAACAGTGCAGAGGTTAGCCAATTACCAACGGTTGTGCTGAAGCTTTTGCCGCCAACAATTTCAGAGAAATTGAAAAGCAGCAATACGAGCAAACCAACCATATTAGCAATAACAACAGTAGATAGGTGACGTCAGCTTACAATACGACCACTAAGAAAAGTCATTAATAAAAAATTAAGAAAAGGGGTAAATACAACAAGAAGTGTCATGGTTAGTATAGTATTGCAAATAGTAGCTTAGGTTCAGGATTTAATTACTAAAATTTAATGCGTCGAAATATAAAACAATATCAGAAATTGTGTAATGCGTAAATTCTAAGACAACGTTACTGCACACACCAAGCAGCAAGCTAGGAACGCCTAGGACGATTAAAATCGAAACTTCACGGCGACTCATATCCGTAAACTCTGTAGCGTACTTCGTTTTAAGTGTACCAAACGCCACGCGGTTAAACAAGAAAACAGAGAACGCTGCCGCTAAAACAATTCCAGCAGTAGAAAGCAGAAGAACTGCAGAGGACCGTTGGAAAATACCGGCAAAGATAAGTAGTTCGCCAAGAAAGTTCGGAGTACCGGGGAAGCTCATATTCGCTAGACTAAAGAGCAGCAGTCCTGTCGCGAATAACGGCATAACGGTAACAAGACCGCCGTAATACCGCAATAAGCGACTGTGCGCTCGGTCATAAATTACGCCAACGCAGAAGAATAACGCGGAAGAAACAAGTCCATGCGCAACCATTAGATAAGTAGCCCCCTCCAACCCCTCTTGGTTGAAAGCAACAATACCTAAAACCACAAGATTCATGTGGGAAACTGAAGAGTAAGCAATAATTCTTTTCAAGTCGACTTGGCGAAGAGTTGACAGCGAGCCGTAAATCACGCCAGCCAGTGCAAGCACACTTACCGCTGCGGTAAACGAACTCATCGCGTCAGCAAGAAATGTAAGGGAGAAACGTAAAAGCCCGTAGCCTCCAAGTTTCAACAGTAGACTAGCAAGAAGCATTGAACCCGCAGTAGGGGCTTCAACATGGGCCTCCGGAAGTCAAATATGCACAGGGAATAATGGCATTTTGACAGCGAAAGCTAGAAAGAAGCAGCACCAGCAGAGAATTTGGTCAGAAGAGGAGAGTGGATAGACTAATAAAACATAGTAATTTAAGCTACCCACGACGTTGTGTAAATACAGCATACCAAATAGCATAAATAAGGAACCGAATAGTGTGTATAAGAAGAAGTAGTACGCCGCTTTAATTTTCCTATTTCGTGCGCCCCACACACCGATAAGAATAAACATAGGGATGAGCAGGCTCTCGAAGAGTACGAAGAAGTAGAAGAGGTCTAGTGTAATAAATGTTAAAACAAGAAGAAGTTCCATACCCATTAAGTGACAAAAGAATTGCTTAGGTGATGTACTTACGGATCAAGCGGCTAAGAACAGTGGTGGGAACGTAATTAGTGTTAGGATAAGAAAAACGAAGGAAAGGCCGTCAACACCGATCGCAAACGAAAGATTGTACTGCGGCATAAAATTAAAACTATTCATAAACTGGTAACCAGCCGCAGCTTTGTCGAAAGATAGCGCAGCAAAAACACCAATAAATAAGGCGAAAAGGGAGGTTGATAAGCAAACTTGTCGGATCGCATCAATTTTTTCAACGCGAATTACAAGTGCATAAAGAAAGCCAAGTCCAAGAACCGCTACGATGCTTAGTAGCGGCGATGCGAGTAAAAACATGTTAGTCAGCCGCGCCTCCTCACCAGTAAATTGTGATGAAAAGGAATAACCAGACTACATCAACGAAGTGCCAGTATCACGCGGCAGCTTCGAAGCCGAAGTGCTGCGCGGGAAGGAAAGCTCACGCGCGACCTTTTTTAGGATCGTATCCAAGCGCCGTTAAGCCCTTCACAATAATAGTAGAGGCTTGGTTAGACGCGATATCCTCAGGCAACATCGCGGTCAAGAAATGGCGCAATCAACAGAAAAGCAGGAATAAAGTTCCAACAGTTACGTGCATACCGTGGAATCCGGTTGTAATAAAGAAGATGGAACCGTAAATGTTTTCTCGCCAAGAAAATTTAACACCGTACTTGTATTCGTACGCCTGGCAGTAAAGGAAGGTTACACCAAGCATGATTGTTAAGAACAGGTACCAAGCGAACCCGTCAGTATTGTCGCGCAGAATGTAAGCGTGCGCGATTGTAATAGTGACCCCGGAGGATAGAAGCAGAAGCGTGTTAACTAGCGGCAGCCCCCAAACATTTAGGCGCTGTGTTCCCTCGGGAGGCCATACAGCACCGACGTTCACGGACGGAACTAGACTGTAGTGGAAGAAGGCTCAGAAGAACGCGAAGAAAAGCATGACCTCGGAAAGAATAAACAAGATCATCCCCATGCGCAGACCATGCTGTACTTTCTTTGTGTGGTACCCCTGGCTCGATTCCTTAACAATAGATAGGAACCAGCTCATAGCGGTTGTGTAAAGACCCAAGTAACTTGCGTGCATGAAATCCGCGCGAGGCAGACCAAGAGGCATATCTAGTCCATGCATGTAAAGCGTCGTAGGAACAAGAAGAGTTAGTAAGAAAAAGGAAACGAGGAAGGGGTAAGGACTAGCGTCCAAAATATGAAACGGGTGTTTTTGGCTGCGGCAAACTAAGGTTAAGTTATCTACAGATGCGTTAGTAGAAGAAAGTACAGGTGCTGTAAAGCGCATACGCGGTAGAAGGGCTGGGCTTGAGTAGATTCGAACTACCATCTTTCGCTTCGGAGGCGAAAACTCTATCCATTGAGCTACAAACCCGCAGCGGTGGGCCTGGGCAGACTCGAACTGCCAACTTCTCGCCTATCAAGCGAACACTCTACCATTGAGTCACAGGCCCGTCTGTACGGAATACATTGGAGTAGAAGGGATCGAACCTTCGAATGGCGGTTCCAAAGACCGCTGCCTTACCACTTGGCTATACTCCATCAAATACGAGTTTGCGGTACGCGGGAAAAGAGGGAATCGAACCCCCGTCGCTAGGTTTGGAGTCTAGAGTGCTGCCACTGCACCATTCTCCCAATTGACATCAGTACCACGAACATTTGCAGGGGGAGAGGGAATCGAACCCCCGTCACTAAGTTTGAAGCATAGCATAATAGCCGTTATACTATCCCCCCGAAGATGTGAGCGCGTCGGGGCTCGAACCCGAAACCAACGGCTTAAAAGGCCGCTGCTCTACCATTGAGCTACGCACCCTAGTGCTCTCTAGGGGGATCGAACCCCTGTTACCGCCGTGAAAAGGCGGTGTCCTAACCACTAGACGAAGAGAGCGGGAATACTACAAGGGGGTGGGGAGTCAAGAGACTCAAATTACTTTCATCGGCGTTCCATGTAAACGCGCTCGTCATAAACTTGCTGAAGAGCGCTATTGCGGCTACGCATTGTAGCTGCGTGACGAGGCTGAAAGGTTAGGGCACTCAGCTCCTGCTGAATACGCTCCGATAGCGTGCGCTCACGCCTGCTAGTAATCGCGGTGTACAAAGTTTGCAGATTTAAAACATCGCGCTTATTACGACGAACAGGGACGGGGACGTTAATAATACCGCGGCCCTGTCGCTTCTGTGCTAAAATAAACTGAACACGCAACTGCTGGAATAGGCGCAGCAACGCAAAGAATAGCTGAGGTCGGCGAAAAAGAGAGCGGTAGCGTGTTAGCGCAGCGAAAACGTGCCTACGGGCCACAGCCTTCTTTCCTTTTTTTGTAAACTTGTTGAAAAAAGTTTGAATTAGACGAGATTGGTAAAACGAATCAGGCTGTAATCTAAAAGACTTGTACTTTTCGGAAATCTCTCTCTTGCGCGGGCGCATACTTATCAGATTTTAACTTTATGATACGGTCCGCGATTTGAATCGCCCCCCGGTAAAGTTGTACCATACTTACTACGTCGTTTGCGACGATTAACAAGTCGCTGCAAATCGTACTTACCGCGGATAATAGTATAGCGAACCCCCGGAAGATCTTTCACGCGTCCACCGCGTACAAGCACAATTGAGTGTTTTTGTAGATTGTGCGACATACCCGGGATGTAAGCAGTAACGCGGGAGTAGTTACTTAGTAGCACTCGAGCAACTTTTCGAATCGCAGAGTTTGGTTTACGCGGGGTAGTAGTAAATACCTTTAGGCAGGTTCCTTTTTTTTGTGGACAAAGCTGAAGGTCTCGGCGACGTGTGTCGTGCTTTTTCGGAATTCGTGGAGAGCGTTGTTGAAGTTGTGTAAGCGTCATATTTACAGGTGGGGGTATTTTTATCAGCTCGACTTACGAGCTCCGAACAGTTTACCCTGATCGGCTAGGGTTTTAATTTTCGTACGGGATACAGTGAAACGTTGAGAAGTTCCACGAGCACGGCCAGTGATAAAGCAGCTAGCACGCGGTGAAATCCTGTCTTCATTGTGGTAAGATTTAGCTATCGTTCACCGAATAAGCCCCATCGCACCGCGTAACCGGTACGATGCAGTCCCAGCGCGAACAAAGCGGAGGTAGTTTAAAAGGAAACGGCGCGCGCGACGGTTAGGTAAACGATCTGATGAAGTAAACCGGTGTCTCTGAATCTGTTGTCGTAACTTATGTAACATGCAGTAAACTTGATGGTGGAGCTAGACGGAATCGAACCGACAGCAAGCGCTTGCAAGGCGCCCATTTTACCATTAAACTATAGCCCCGGTAAAAGGTAAACTACAGATATCGCAGTTTCTCTCTTAGCTGTAAATTATAGCAAACTTCAAATGATTTCGGACGACGTTAAAGGTGTTACAAAAGCATTTTTGTCGGTGCGTGCTGCAGAGTAATACGACAGGCAGAACCCCACGGGATGTGCGTTGCGTGAAGATTTACATTCGGAGGATTAGAATCCGAATAGGATTAGGAATGCCATCATTAGACCGAATAGAGCAATAGCTTCGGTAAGGGCGAAACCTAGAATAGTGTAGATGAAAAGTTGTTTACCTAGAGAAGGGTTGCGAGCAGTCGCAGAAACAAGAGAAGAGAAAACGATTCCGATTCCAACACCGGAACCAGCAAGGGAGATAGTTGCAAGACCTGCACCGATAAATTTAGCTGCTTGAAGTAACATAATAGGGTTTGCTTTACAGTGGGCGATTAGGAATAAATTTAAGGGGACGGCGCAGTAAAAACCGCGACTTCCATCGTGGGACACTACGCAAAAGAAAAAAATGTAATTTAAAAACCACCAATGGTGGCCAAGAACAAAACAGCAATAAACACGCTGAGCCGATAATCCCGATATCCGCAACAACCTTGGGGATACCGGGGGTGGTTGTTGTGCAGGCCTCAGTGCATTAGGTCAATAACCAGCAAGGCCGCAACCAGCCTAAGCAGATTACCATTCCATAAGTCAGGAAGAGAATCTAAAAACGCACGTACCAGCTTCGACTCGTCGTGTAATGCCACGAGCACGAACATAAAAAGCTCCTCCCATGACCCCATCTGTGCAAGTCAAATGGCCGTGGTAAGCCCGAGGAAAAAATACGGGAAGAGCTTGTTGACGAGCAGATCCATTGCATTGTGGAGCCCCCCGCAAATGCACCACGCAAGCAGCCAAAACCCGCCGAGATACAGCAACGGCCCAAACAGACGGAGAATGACAATCGACCAGACTTGGTATAGAAAATTAGACCACCCGCCGGTCAGAGCGCTCTGGGCAGAGTACTCCATACGCCATAGGCGCCATAAGGATAGCGGCAGCCCAATAGCGCCGAGAACGATAAGAGTAGCCGTGAAAATGTCAACATACTGCCAAATGTAATCAACGTACGCAAGAGCAACACCGGAGAGCCTCTTCACAAGAACGTAAGTATTCGCGAAAAGCCACCACACGTACACCCGAAGCCAGAAAGTAATGTAAGTAACAACGAATGTTAGGAAACTTACAACCGTGGCCGCCAGTTCGTCTAGTAGCTCCGCGAAGTCGGTGGGGTCGGCGTCTAAAAAACGCGCGGCCTCATGCACGGCATGAGTAAAACATTTGACGTACGCAGCCGCGCTTGCAATGAGTATCAACAAGTAAATATCAATATTCGGCGCAATGTCCTTAAAACGTTGCAGTGTATATTTGTTCGCTACATCCTCAGCGTACGTATGGTAGTACTGCAGGAGCGAAAGCAAACGTGCTTTAGTTATCGGCTCGGACAAGAGCTCCTCAAAGAAGTCTCAGGCCACAAGGATAAGTACGATCGCCTCTGAAATGCCCACAAGCAAGATAAGGGGCACAACAGGGCATAAGACCGTAATAACCTTTTTAACAACCCACCGTAGCCCCGCTTGCCGCGATGATGATGAGCACCATTGCGGGGGCGTAGACGACATGGCGGTCGTCGGAATATCAGAAACAAACGTAGAATTTGCAGTAGACTGTTCGGCGGAACTAACAATAAGTTGCCGGGTAAGCCAGTTTAGTGCTGGCAATACCGCTAAGAAATATACAAAGTAAAGAGCAGTAAAGAGCTTACTTGAAGCAACAAAAGGCGCCTCAGCAGCACTCATACCCAGGAACATCAGTACTAAGAAAATAGCAAAGAATACCCATACACATACTTTGTGAAGCCCGGAGTAAACACAAGAAATCATCAGCGCGTCAAAGGAAGTGCTACGAGTAAGTGCGGGAATACCGAAGTTAATAAGAATTGCGGCAAACATACCAATAGCGCCACCTAGTTTATTTGGGCAAGCACGAAGAATTGCGTAGAAGGGGGTAAAGTACCACTCCGGTACGATATGTGCAGGAGTAACTAACGGATCAGCGGGAAGGAAGTTATCAGAGTGGCCAAGAAGATTAGGTGCAAAGCATACAAGGCGCACAAAGAACGCGAACACTACAAGAAAGATGAACGCATCTTTTAGGGTGTAATAGGGGTGAAACGTAATTTTAGCGGGAGTAATCGCTAGAGTTAGAGGATCACTAGAACCGCTTGTGTGAAGAACAATAAGATGGCTTGCAATCACGCCAAGCACAATAAAAGGTAGGGTAAAGTGAAGTGCGTAAAAACGGACGAGAGTAGCGTTGCTAATAGAAAAGCCCCCCCACACTCAGTGCGCAATCGCCTCCCCGATACCCGGAACAGCGGTTACTAAGCTAGTAATAACAGTTGCACCTCAGAAACTCATTTGTCCCCAAGGAAGGACATACCCAATGAAAGCAGTCGCCATCATTAATAGGAAGATAACAATACCGGTGTTTCAAAGAATAGGGCGAGATAGGTAAGACTGGTAGTATAAGTTTCGGCCGATGTGCAAATAAATTAAAACAAAAATCATAGACGCACCATTAGCGTGAAAGTAGCGAAACAAGTAGCCCCCATTAACGTCGGTCATGACATGTTCAACAGAAGCGAACGCCCACTCTACGTGCGGGGTGTAGTACATAGCCATAAAGATCCCAGTAACTAGCTGTAAAGCGAAGAACAGACCAGCCAAGGAACCAAAGCTTCAATTATAATTCAAACTAGTCGGGGTGGGGTAGTAAAGGAAGTGATTAGCAAGAGTAAGAGCGATGGGTTTTTGTCCGTTAATAGGTCGATGAGTTAGGTGAAGTCCCATAAGTTTTAAAGGTAAATGTTATGCTTATCCGCACTGTGTCAGTGCGAAAGTAGCTGTGTCAATGGCGGATAGTAGCGGGGTAGCAGAGATAGCAAATGTCCATAGTAGAGCCTCAATTACAGAAAGTAATCTTCGGCGTAGGGGCGTAAGCGTTGCGACTACTTGCTTCTCAGCCGCCTGCTCTTCAAACCAGAAGGTCTTAATAATTCGCAGGTAGTAGTAAGCAGAAATAAGACTCACCGCTAAAGCAACAACAACAAGGATAAATAGTCCTTTTGACAACGCAGCAGCCATAATGTAGTACTTGCTGAAGAATCCGGCTAAGGGCGGGATTCCCGCCATGGAAAAAAGATATACGGCCAGACTTCAGCAAACAGCGTTTTCAGTACGCGCTAACCCGCAGAAGTCAGATAAGAATGTCAGAGGACGACCATCTGCTCGGCTAATATGCAAGAAGGCTAGCATAAAACCACCTGTCATCGCTGCGTACAGAATTAAATAAATGTATGTTGCGCGTAATGCTTCGTAGGTGTCGAGTGAAGCACCCAAAAGTAGAAAACCCATTTGGTTAATAGACGCATACGCCAGGAAGCGGGTCACTTTCCTTGCGTTAACTGCAGCGAAGGCTCCTCACAGTAGTGAGCCAACAGCAGCGAGCGCAACAAGGGGCATCCAGAACTGACTAATCTCAGTAAGGGCGGTATTAAGAACGCGTACGAAAGTCAGGAAGATCGCGACCTTTACAGGTAGAACAAAGAATGCTAGGACTGGATTGGGGCTCCCCTCATACACTTCCGGGGCCCACATGTGGCCCGGGAACGCGGACAATTTAAAGAAGAAACCAAACAGAATAAACACAACCGCAGCGCAGACAGTTGATTTAGTGTCGTAATCCAAGTCCTGGGTAAAGAAAAACGTATCAATCAAGAAGTAGTTTGCGCTGCCAACAACTGAGTAAATAAGGAACGTACCCACTAGAAGGAGCCCCGAACTCATTGCACTAAGATAGAAGTATTTTAGTGCGGCCTCGCGAGACGCGCGATCGGTCACATCAAAAAGAATTAGAATATATAGCGACAAGCTAAAACCCGCGAGGGAAAAGAAAACTGTCATAAGGTTGTTGGAAGCAACCAATACAAGGAGAAGTAAAACGCCGATTACAACGATAATGGGGTACTCTAGCAAAGGGCGAGTATGCTCTCGAATATATTTTTCGGAGGCATGAAGAACAAGAAGTGACGTCGCTAAAACAAGTAGCTTCGAAAATGTAAGTCCTGGCGCGATAAAGAGGTAACCGCCAAGTGTTGGAAGTGCAGGAATGTTTACAAAAAGAAGTTGAGCAACGTACACAACACCAACTAGGAGTAGCGTACGGCATGTAAAACGCCAGCAAGCAATCGCAAGCAGTTTTCGGTCAGTGCCTCGCGCGATCTCCACAGAAGCAATAAACAGAAGGGTAGTGATCGCGGTGGCTAGAATGATCTCAGGTAAGAAGTGTGTTAAAGAACTTCAACCAAATCCAGGCGTAGGGATGTAGTCTAAAATAGACCCAACCTCAATCTCGGTGCCTGGGGTTTTAGCATAAAAGTAGGAAACGAGGAAAGTTACAGCGGTGAAGCCGGCAGCGAGAGCGATAAGAAGAATAACGTCAGTAGTCTGGGGATTAGGAATATTAACAGGGTTTGTATTTAGTACAATGAAAGTCATAACGGTCGGATTGTGCATACTCAGCAAGTATTTATTCGCGATTTTGTTTTCTTTTAAGTTTTTCGTTGGCCTCAACTGCTTCTGCATAATGGAGCTCTTGTTGCTCAATTGGAATGCGCTCCTCGAGAGGTAGTTGTTTAAACGCCTCGAAGTCTGCCAGTTCTGCTTTACGTAAAATCTTAGCATCAAGAGCTGGTAAGATACGGGATGTAAAGCGACGATTTCGAAGGTTTCGACGATGGCGGTCACGCAGGATAATAGCCTGCTGTCGGCCCGATCAATAGCGGTTAGTTTTACGGTGAATAAGTGGTACAATGAAAGCAGCGGAAATAAGCGCTACTCAATAGCCGACGTTGGCAATAACTCACAACCAGCTTTTCATTGCAACCCCAACCTTTCACCCCTCGTACCTCATGGCCCCCACAGGGAAGGTATTAAACTGTCACCAAGCGGCTAGCCCTTTAAGCGATACGTAGATAATAAAGATATTAAGCAGTGGAGGAAGAACTCAGCGCCCGCATTTTGGGTGCATAAGGCGTCGTAGTGGAGAAATAAATAGGCCGGTGACCCCGTGAAAGACGCCGCAAACAAGAATAAGAAGAGTTACAGCGCAAGAATAACTGTTAAACGCTCAGCATAGGCTGTAAAAATCATGAATAAGGTACCACCGTGTTGTCGCGTAGACGCGATCGACGTCATCCCACGTTAAATCAAAACCAGAGCAAAAAGCATCAAAGGGAATATCAACCACGCTAACTGCTGAGGCAAGGACTCATAGGAGGGCAGTTAATTTAATGCTTGGCTTACGCCGGCCTGGACGAGTGATACTGAAGGAGTCCTCTTGCCCCTTATCAGGGTGTGGGCAGGAATATGCGCGCGCATCGAGATAAGTATCGTACAAGGAAATTTTCATGCGACGAGGAATTTGTCGCCCTGCGCGACGGAAACGGCGCACAAGTCGGAATTCACGGTGCAACGACCAAGGGCTAGTGTAGGCCCATAGGTATCAGCAGCGAGCTACAGCTAGGCCAACGAAGAACATCAAAGGTCAGTGGTATTCCGTTAAACTATTCATGACAGCATTCGGATATAGTAGAACAACAACAACAATATTTACTGCTCAAGGATGTAAGACTTTTTGAGCGAATAGGCTGTCGCGCATTACATGGCGGTGTACGCTATCATAAAGGTCAACTAAATCCCGCCAGCAATCGCGATAATCGTCAATGAACCAAGGTACCGGAACACACACGGTCGGAATAATAAACATAGAGATAACAATAACGATAGGCCAGCGGTGAAGCCGACTAAGATGAAAATGAAGCACAGGAATGATCCGTGTACGAAGGAAGAAGCGTAAGCGTTTAAAGTAGCTATATTTAGCATGATAACTACGTCAAGGTGTAGTAACAAAGAGGGTATCGTTGAATGTTGCATCAAACTTTTTTTTAGCTCACGAGCGTACCCCCTCAATGGGAATGCGAATAGGGGTACGACGTCGTCACAGGCGTGGACGCCAAGAAGGGGAATTAGTTGCAGGAACCGTCTGTCTATTACGTCACGTGTATACCGCGCGCCGACGTAAAGCAACGGGCGGCTTGCCAAATCGAGATACTAAGTAATTTCGCTGCCTTGCGATAAACCTACTTAGCCTATATCGCAAGCTTTGTTTACGTACAGCAGTGGATTTGCACCCTTTTTTACTAACAAAGGCCGCACCAAGAATGAAAACCGGTAAGACAGTACTAGTTGCGTACGGAAGTACGGAAGAAAAAAACAGTTCTACGGAAGTAGGAATATCAACAACGAATAGCAGCAGTAAACTGAAAGAAAATGCGACGCTCTGGTTAGTACTGGACTGTACAGGCTCGGGAAGTTTAGACTCCCAACGTAAAGCACCGCAGTTCCACTCGTAAACAAAACCAACGGTTAAAATAATAACAAAACCAGCTACGAGAGCTAGAGCGCTCCAGGGCATTGTAGCGGCTAGAATAATGATCGTGGTGAGGATAATAAGCTCCACATCGAACACTAGAAACATAATTCCTACGACGTAAAAGTGTACGTCGAACGGAAGACGAGTAGCGCTATCGAACGGAAAGAAACCGCACTCGTAGGGACTTTTCTTTTCTGTTTCTTGCACCATGTCTCGAGAAAAAAGCTGAGCAACTAGTGCAAGAACACCACACAGTAGTGCAGAAAGAATAAGGCTGACTTGGAAGATACCGTGATTAACACCTAGATCACTCGCCAAAGAAATGTATAGGCGGCTGACTAGGTCGCTCTCAACACATACGCGGTACCCAGACCTAATAGTGTGGTACAGGTTGGGTGCTGTTGTATAGTTATTAACTTCCGTGATACGACGTGCGATGTCCTCCGCAGTTGTCGTTAAGATAATAGTCATGGCTATCCTCCAAGAGAAATAAGGGCGCTAAAACCGATTGTACGACCAAATCGGTAAACAGAGATTAGTAATCCTAACCCTACTGCGGATTCACACGCAGCGAAGATTAGGATAAGAAGACCGTAAATTGCTGCTGTGATGTCGTGAAAAGCGAGTCCATAGAATACGAAGCTGGTAACCGCACCTAAGTACATAATCTCAACACACATCATTGTCACAAGGAAGTTCTTATAATTAAACGCCATACCAGCTAAACCGATAAAGAACAGGCAGAAGCTGACTGTCAGCCAAGCGGGGGTGGACGTCTCTAGTGGGGTGGGGGAAAGATAGGTAAATTTATCAAAGTATTGAAGCTCTAAGGAGTAAGGCACAGTAATGATATCGAAGTAGGGTTTATTCATAAGCTATGCAGGAATATTAGAGGCACACTAAGCATCTTAGTAGTTTTATAGGTTGTATTCGAACGGACAACACAGTACGCTGGGCGTAATAAACCGAAATAAAACGCCTGCGCGTATGGATTAGGACTGCGTGTTAATTCAGCGACGATACTGCTCAAGCGTTACAGCGTCAACAACAATGGGCATGAAGCTGTGGTTGATTCCACAAAGCTCGCTGCATTGCCCATAGAAAGTTCCAGCACGATTGATGTAAAGGCTAACCTGGTTTAAACGTCCAGGAACTGCATCCATTTTAACGCCTAGCGCAGGAATAGCTCAGCTGTGTAGTACGTCTGCTGCGGTAATAATCAGGCGGGTATTCGTACGAATAGGAAGAACTAGTCGGTTGTCAACCTCAAGTAAGCGCAAGGCACCTTTGGGAAGATCAGCCTCTAGTAGCATGTAGGAGTCAAAGTTAATATCTTTAGAAGTAAGCATGTCTGTTGTTTCGTAGGACCAGTACCATTGGTGTCCAATGACTTTAACAGAAATTTTCGGCTCCACCAAAGCGTCAATGGAATAAAGAAGGGAAAAGGACGGCGCAGCAATTAGAACTAAGATTCCCGCGGGGATGTACGTTCAAATTTTTTCTAGTAGAGTGTGGTGGGCGAAAGCAACCCGGGGCGTTGCAGTGTTTTCAGAATTGTAGAAATAAAGTAGACGACCTAACATCCAGCTTACAAATAAAACAATTACAATAATGAAAAAGAACAGATCGTTATGCAAATCAACGATCTTTTCCATGATCTCCGTCGCAGGGGTCTGGAAGTTCAACTGGTCGCGCGATGCTGCGTCAGATTTAACTGCTACAAACGCTCCTGTCGTTTGCGGCAACTGGTAAACTCCGAACGCTTGTCGAGCGCTCGTCGCCGTTCAAGTTGCAGCGGCAGAAGAGCGTTTTTGTTGAAGAAGAGCGTCTAAGATTAGGTAGAAGAATACAAGGCTCGCTGCAACAGAGATCATAGACCCCATAGAAGCGATATAATTAAGCCCTGCAAAAGAGTCGGGGTAATCAGAAATACGGCGAGGCATACCAGCAATTCCCATAAAGTGCATAGGGAAGAAAGTTAGATTCACTCCGACAAAGAAGGTTCAGAAGTGAATTTCCGCTAATACGGTATCGTAAGAAAGGCCGATAATTTTGCTTAACCAGTAGTAAATTCCTGCAAAGATAGCAAAGACAGCACCCATAGATAGTACGTAGTGAAAGTGGGCAACGACGTAGTAGGTATCGTGGAAAGCCACATCAAGGCCGGCGTTAGCAAGAACAACACCAGTTACTCCACCGATAGTAAAGAGGAAGATAAATCCAACAGTAAAGAGCATAGAAGGGGTCATAACTAAGGACCCACCCCACATAGTAGCAATTCAGCTAAAGATTTTAATACCGGTAGGTACCGCGATAATCATGGTTGCTGCAGTGAAGTACGCGCGGGTGTCGACGTCTAGACCGACAGTGAACATGTGGTGCGCCCACACTAAGAATCCAAGGAAACCAATAGATAGCATAGCGTAAACCATGCCGAGATAACCAAATACAGGCTTTCCGGAGAAGGTCTCAACCGTGTGGCTAACGATACCGAATGCGGGTAAAATTAAAATGTACACTTCAGGGTGACCAAAGAACCAGAAAAGGTGTTGGTAAAGAACAGGGTCACCGCCACCGTTTGAGTTAAAGAACACGGTTTTGAAGTTACGGTCCATAAGAAGCATAGTAATTGCTCCGGCAAGCACAGGTAAAGAAAGAAGTAGAAGAAACGCGGTAATTAGGATACTCCAAACAAAAAGAGGCATCATGTATAGCGGCATACCGTGGGCACGCATATTGAAAATAGTTACGATGAAGTTAATCGCACCTAGAATAGAAGAAATACCAGCAAGGTGGAGACTAAAAATACCGAAGTCAACTGCGGGGCCTGAGTGCGCCTCGATTCCGCTGAGGGGCGGGTAAACAGTCCATCCAGTTCCCACACCTACTTCCACAAAGGAAGAAATCAGTAGTAGCGTTAGCGCAGGCGGAAGTAACCAGAAGCTAAGGTTGTTTAGACGAGGAAAAGCCATGTCTGGCGCACCGATAAGAATAGGCACGAACCAGTTCCCGAAACCACCTACCATTACGGGCATTACGAAAAAGAAGATCATAATGAACGCATGCGCAGTAACGATAACGTTGAAGAGCTGGTGGTTACCTAGAAGGAACCCGTTTGAAGGGGAAGAAAGTTCTAGGCGAATAAATACACTAAGTAGGGTTCCCATAACGCCGGATAGGGCGCCGAATAGGAAGTACAGAGTTCCGATATCTTTATGATTCGTCGAGAAGAACCAACGACGAATGAAGGCAGCGAAAGAGTTGGTAGAGGTGTTAGTAGTGGCGTCAGAGTGAGCAGCAGCAGCTTGTAGTGTAGTCGCAGTTTTTTTAAGAGCAAGAGATAGCATAATTGTAAATACGATGTATTATGAGGTAAATGGGTTATAAGACGACATTACGTCATCAATGTAGTCGATACCGGGGTAGTACGGGCCGCGCGGGAAAGTCGGGGCGAAGCGTACGTAGTTATTCTTATCAAAGAAAACAGTGCTACTGGGTTCTACCTTTCAAGTATTGAATGGGAGTTCTGTTGCATAAGGAACCGCGTCAAGAAAAACCAGAACACCAAAAATAAATACAAGGAAACCTCCTGCAATGGGCAAGAAGACTTTCCAGCCGATGTCCATAAGTTGGTCATAGCGGTACCGGGGTAACGTTGCCCGAACATTAACGAAGAAGATCCAAATAACAGCAGCCTTAAGTGATAAGACTAGCGCGGTATTAATGTCTAATGAATTCAGCCCCCCGCCAAGGAACAGAAGGCAATACAGGGTGGAGATTAAAATCATATTACAGTATTCACCAAGAAAGAACATGGCGAACGGTAGAGAGGAGTAGTCGACATTGTATCCGGCAACAAGCTCCGCCTCTGCTTCTGGCAGATCAAACGGAGTACGGTTGGTCTCTGCTAACATGGCAATTAGGAACAGAATAGAGGCGGGGAGCAGCGGAAACAGGAATCACACTGTAATACTTTGAATATAAGTAATCATAGTGAGGTTTAAAGACCCCGCCAAAAGTACTACTGGAAGAAGAATTAGGCTGATAGCAACTTCGTAAGAAATCATCTGCGCGGCGGATCGAAGTGCGCCGATAAAGGCGTATTTCGAGTTACTTGCTCAGCCTGCTAGGATAATACTGTATACAGAAAGAGAGCTTAGTGCTAGTAGGAATAGAACGCCGTAGCGCATATTAACTACTGTGTCGGGTTCAATTAAGGCAGTCATGTAGTCAAAATCGGGCGACGTAGGGGCGGAGTACTGTGGTTTCGCAGTGGGGCGTAGACCGAAGTATTCTGGGGTAAGTGCCTCCGCGGATCCAAGGTCAGCTCTACAAGGTACGTGCGGGAACTTCAAACGAAGTTCTGCAGCGGGTTCGTTATAACAGAAGATATAACTACTTAAGAAGACGAGCTTGAACGCTGGATAAACGTACCAAGAAAGATCTAAAGTAATTCTTCTGTTTGTTGTCATGCGGCGATAGCGATAGTGTGGCCCTCAGTGGTGGTAAAAAGATTGACCGCGGTTTCAGTCAATACCACGACCAACGGAGTGAATTACAAATCAGGCGACAGGGCACTCGAACAGTACAAGTGCAGCGCCAATAGTTCAAAAAGGAAGACGATCAATAGGTGCAATTAACATGAATTGAGAAACAAGCATACTAACTTTTAAGGATAAATAAATAAGGGTAATTGCCGCGCGGTTAACAAAAAGACGGTTAACACAGACTGCAAGACAGTAGAAATCAATAAAGTAAACACACAGTACAGTCTTGTTATAGCAGTTAAGATTATTAGGGACTGAGTGGATTAGCAAGTCGTTGTATTGTTGGCAGTATTTTGGGTATCAGTAAGTAAGTAACTCGTACCCACCCTTAATAAAAGGCGAGATGACCATCGCCTTAGCGATCTTTACGACGTAAAGAGGGATAAGAAACACGAGGCGGTACAGAATATTCTGTCCACGGAGCTCCTCGAAGTATTTAATAGCGTCGTTAGTTGCGTCTAGAATTTGCGTTCCAACTCCTTCAAAAAGCATAAATAACACAGCTAAACTATGTTGTTGGTACGTGCTTACCTATCAACTTCCCCAAAGACAATATCCTGCGTACCAATCGTTGTAACGACGTCTGCAATCAAATGTCCTTCGCTCATAAAATCAATAGCCTGAAGGTGTAAAAACCCGGGAGCCTTAATTTTACAACGATAGGGGCGAGACGTAGAGTCGGCGGCCAAGTATACGCCGAACTCTCCCTTAGGTGCTTCCGCAGCTGTGTAGTTCTCACCGGCTGGGACGATAAATCCGGTGGTGTAGAGTTTAAAGTGGTGGATAAGCGCCTCCATAGATTGCTTCAATTGAAGGCGCGAAGGTGCTGTAATTTTCTGGTTATCTGCCTTGATAGGGCCAGTGGGGATAAGGTTCAAGCACTGATGAATGATGTGGAGACTTTGTCGCATCTCTTCCATGCGCAGGAAATACCGATCATAGCAATCACCACGCGTACCGACAGGAACTTTGAAGTCAAGGAGATCGTAAATCTCGTATGGTTGGTCCCTGCGCAAGTCGAAGTCAATACCAGAACCGCGACTAAGGACTCCGCTAAAAGACCAGGCATAAGCTTCAGTCGCGGAGACTAAAGCAATGCCTTGTAGCCGTTGCTTCCAAATACGATTACCTGTAAGAAGCTCCTCCATTTCATTTAGACGGTCATTAAATTGCCGCGCAAATAAGTAAATATCGTGCAGTAGCCCGTGGGGAATATCTAGGGAAACTCCACCAGGGCGAATATAGGCTGCGTGCATACGGGCGCCGGAGACGCGCTCGTAAAACTCCATCAGTTTCTCGCGCTCCTCAAAAGCCCACAAAAATGGGGTCAACGCTCCAACATCCATGGCGTGAGTCGTGACAGCCATCAGGTGATTAAGAATACGAGTAATTTCTGCAAAGAGGACGCGGATAAACTGTGCGCGCAGCGGAACATGGCAGCGAGTAAGTTTTTCCACAGCTAACGAGAAAACCTGCTCCTGAGCCATCATAGAAACATAGTCTAAGCGGTCGAAGTAGGGGAGCGCTTGAATATAATTTTTATACTCAATAAGTTTTTCGGTTCCTCTATGCAGTAGTCCGATGTGGGGGGTAGCTTTTTTAACGCTTTCGCCGCTCAGCTCTAAAACTAAACGTAAAACACCGTGCGCAGACGGGTGCTGGGGGCCAAAGTTAAGATTAAAGGAACGCATCTGCTGTAACGAGGGGACCTCAGTACGAGCAGGGTGCAATGCAACGGACAATCGCGAAGACAGTTTAAGCATTACAGCGCGATCCATGGGAAAAGAAGTAAGCTGGAAAGTAAACGTCGGCCGATAAGAGCCGTTGCGTACTTTTTAGCCGCACGCTTTCCTGCAAGTTTTAGGCTAGATAAGAAAGTGAACAGGGTGGTACTATTTAAGTATAGGAAGCCGCCAACATACAGGACAAGAGTTCAGAAGACGATGGGTAAGAAAGTAACTTTGTCGACTTGAGGCATAGTAAGTTTAATCGCTTGACGAAAGTGTGAAAAAATTTAGCGAGCGTTGTAACGGGAATACTAACGCAGTGGAGGTGAATACTAGGCAACTACGGTCTTAACAACTTTGTTAAGGTTGTCAAGATTAAGTTGGCCTGCGGCGTCTACAACGGTAAGGTTAGAGCTTGCAAGCTCTGCAAGTAACGCTTCAGAGATAGCGCCGATTTTATCCATCGGTTGGCTATCAAGAGCACCGGAAAGACCAGCGTGGATAAGAGTAACTTGCTGCGCCACGGTCCGGGGCGTAAACTGTTTTTGTTTTAGAAGCTCAACCAGACGAGAACCACGAGCAAGGGTTTGTAGAGTACTTTCATCTAGATCAGCGGCGAAAGAAACGAACGCTTCAACCTCACGGTACTGTGCTAGCTCAAGTTTAAGAGAACCAGCAACTTTCCTCATTGCGGGAACTTGAGCAGCGGATCCGATACGGCTTACAGATAGACCGACGTTAATAGCAGGGATGATACCGCGGTTGAACAGCTCTTTTTCAAGAAAGATTTGTCCGTCCGTAATAGAAATAACGTTAGTTGGAATGTACGCAGAAACATCACCTTGTTGAGTTTCAATGATCGGAAGCGCGGTAAGAGAACCGGAACCAAGATCTGCGCTAACTTTTGCGGAGCGTTCAAGTAGGCGAGAGTGTAGATAGAAGACATCACCGGGGTATGCTTCGCGTCCAGGGGGACGACGAAGAAGAAGGGACATTTGGCGATAAGCAACCGCCTGTTTACTTAGATCATCGTAAACAATTAGAGCGTGCTGGTTAGTATCGCGGAAATACTCACCAATAGTACATCCGGCGTAGGGAGCAAGGTACTGAAGTGCAGCTGCGTCAGAAGCCGTTGCAGCTACCACAGTGGTGAAATATAGTGCGTTTTCTTTACGCAGGCGCTCAACAAGTTGCGCTACGGTAGAGCGTTTTTGTCCAACAGCTACGTAAACACAGAAAACCTTATCAGGGTTTGCTGCGTCAGCGTGAAGTTCACGTTGATTTAGAATAGTATCAATCGCAATCGCGGTTTTACCAGTCTGGCGATCACCAATAATTAACTCACGTTGTCCTTTTCCAAGGGGAATCATGGAGTCAACTGCAACAATACCAGTCTGAAGAGGCTGTTTTACGGACTCACGGTCGATAATTCCGGGAGCCTTAATATCAAGTAGGGTGTAATCCGCGTCGTCGTGCTGGGGAGCGACGTCACCATCGATAGTATTTCCTAGGCTATCTACAACGCGACCTAGTAGCTGAGGGCCGGACGGGATGGATACAATTTGGTGAGAGCGGAACGCGCGATCGCCCTCAGAAACTTGGTTATCGTTACCAAAAAGCGCAACACCAACAAGATCCTGTTCAAGGTTTAGTGCAATACCGAATACACCGGACTCGAAGCGAACTTGTTCTCCAGCTTGGACACCGGAAAGCCCGATAACTTTAGCTACCCCGTCACCGATGGAAGTAACAAGGCCGACTTCTTTGAAGTCATCGAATTGAGTTTGTTGAACAGCGTCGTGAAGTTCTGCTGTGTTATTAGAATCTTGTGCTAGTGCAGTGGATGCTGAGGTTAGGTAAGACAGGCTAATATTGTGGGTTAGTAAAGAGAACATACCGGACCCGCGTCCACACACAACGACAGCCAGCCGGCTATTCGACAGCAGAAAGTGTTAAAAATAGTTGGGTGGGGGCCCTAAGCCACCCCCACCCGAGTCATCGCCGCGGCAGGAAAGGGCAGCAAAACCGACCGCACTCGTTGTAGTAGAAAGCAAGAGCGGTCGAGAGTATAGGTTCTATTTGGTATCGATGCTAAAAAAATGCGCATATCGGCACAATCGCAGTAGAAATTTTAGTATAATTTGTGGTAATTACTGCAAGGGGGGACGCTTTTACAGGGGCAGGAACCATTTTGACGGCCTGCTCTGTTGTGCTTGTCGCTAGTACGATAGCACCCACAAGAGCGAGTAGTAGGTTAAAGGTTGTGATTACAAACAGCAGAGCATGCTCTGTGTAGAGAGGCGCAATAGCATTGACGTCGGATTCGCGGAACATAACTTGGTGGTATACCATATCGTCGACATTGTACGCAATGTCTCCAACATATGAACGTTGCGCAGGGGCACCGGTGGATGTTCGACCTAGGCTATCGGCGATGCTTGTAAACGAACGGTAAGCAAGCAGCGCACCGAAAGCCAGGGCAATTACCTGCGTAGGACTAGTGACAAGGGTTTCAAGAGAGGTCAAGGACTTCACATTAAGAAGCATGACGACAAATAAGAATAAAATCGCCACAGCACCGACGTAAACAATCAGGAAAACAAGACCAATGAACTCGATCCCGGAGCTAATATAAAACAGAACAGTAGCGAGGAAGACACCGATCAAAGAAAGCAGCGCATGCATAGGATTAGACAAGATAACTACTGAGATTGCAAGTACGCAGGCAGTTACCGGCAGAACTAGATCGAAGAAAATCTCTGAACCGGAAGCGAATAAATAGCAGACAAAATGTTTTACAAGTCACACAAGAACAATTAAAACAGGAACACATAGCACAGCTACGGTTAGGTGGAGCCCAATAAGATGGACGGTGTAACCAATAGAATGTTTTTTAATACTTGGTTTTAGATCAGTTTTTACAGTAGTTTGGTTTAGGGTAAGCTGAGTTGTACTCATAATTTGAAAGACTATTAAATAGAGGGAACGAGCAGGAGTCGAACCTGCCAGGGAGGTTATCCGTCGGATTTACAGTCCGATGCTTTCAGCCGATCAGCCATCGTTCCAAAGAGTACTTTACCAGCATTGCAGTGGGCAGCTACTGGGAATCGAACCCAGCACGGTCGAATCACAATCGACTATTTTACCGATAAACTATAGCTGCCGGACAACTACCGACGTATAAATAGGCTCGTACCCGCTACCGGACTCGAACCGATACCTCAAAGAGAGTAGCTTTTAAGGCTACCGTGTCTACCATTTCACCAAGCGGGCGGAGAGTGGGTGTGTTAAAAGGTACCCCGAGGCAGACTTGAACTGCCAAAACACCGATCCTAAGTCGGTTACGTCTACCATTCCGTCATCGGGGCGGATACTTAATTAGTATGTGCGTATAAGGTACCTCCTGTCGGACTCGAACCAACAAAATGCAGATTTTGAGTCTGCCGTGTCTACCATTCCACCAAGGAGGCGTAAAAACGAACCGATGGTGAGAAAGAGGGGACTCGAACCCCCAACTTCCGCCTCGACAAGGCGGCACTCTAACCAATTGAGTTACTTCCCCTAGAAATAAAAACGAGACATTAGACGGGGCCCTAGTGACGGGGGCCGTGTCTATTGCACTATCACGACGACGTGATGGTAAGGTAAAGAGTTTCAGGCGCAAAAGTTCACTTAAACGCAAACTACGCTAAAGCTGGAATACACGGAACTCCTGCGCAAGCTCAACGGGCTCGGAGGTTACTCGACCCTCTGCGTCATTGTACACAACTTCATGGAATCCCGTTAACGGAAAATCTTTTCTTAACGGGTGTGCAGTAAACCCGTAATCAGTTAAAATCCGGCGCAGGTCACCATGCTCGGAAAAGTAAATACCGAACATATCTCAAACCTCGCGCTCTAGCCATGCTGCAGATGGGAAAAATCGTTGGTCGCCAAGAACTGGGGCACTCAAACTAGGTAACGTAGTCGTCTCATTGGCGTACACGGTCACGATTAAACGTTGATTTGTTACCATGGAAAGAAACAGGTAATTAATAGCAAAGCGTCCGCGGGGCAGCAAACGATCTACGACAGCAATATCGACCAGTGTGCGGAACTGGGAGACGGTAGAATTGCGTAAGTAAAGAGAAAGTGCACGCAGTTTGCTGCTAGAAGTTCGAACGACTAAATTGTCGATCTGCGGGGAAGTACTGTGAATCAGGCCAGGCAATTTATTTTCTAGTTGTTTTAAAGTACGGGCTTTAATGTGAAGATCTAGCTCCTGGAATCCGGTGTATTTCATGAATAAAAATAATTGCGGTTCAGTGTGGCAAGGCGATCCTTCCCGGAATACAGTATTCGTCGCCTTCACAGGTACCAGTCGAGTTCTGTGGGGATCGTAGTCATGCTAAGTAAATTTACAGATATTGTATGTATAAAACGGAAAACTATGCCTACTAAGCCGCGCTCTTTGCTGCCCTTGCGGTAGGCCCCTTACGGGACGCTCAAAGTCGCGCTTGCAGTGGTCGTCTACCACTGCGGCAAAAATCAACCAAGTTACCCTTCTCACTTTAGCAGGCGCCAGCGATTAGAGCTTACAACCTTAAATAATAAGCGACGCAATTTACAATTACGACTTATGCTTCATAGGGTTTACCTTATTCGGTCCTCTCGTACTAAACGTAAATCCTCGGTATGAAAAATAATCTAAAGCAGATAGGGACCGAACTGTTTCACAACGTTCTAAACCCAGCTCACGTACCCCTTTAATCGGCGAACAGCCGAACCCTTGGAACCATTTTCAGCTCCGGGATGGGACGAGCCGACATCGAGGTGCCAGATCACGCCATCGATAGGGACTCTAAAGCGTGGTAAGCCTGTTATCCCCAGCGTACCTTTTATCTTTCGCGCGATGCTATACTTCGATAATAACACCGGGTCATTATGACCGACTTTCATCTCAGTGCGACTGCAAAGTCTAGCTGTCAAGTAAAGTTCTACCATTACGCTCGTAAGCCTAACCACTTAGGGCTGAATATACTTTCGTAAACCCTCGTTGCTTTCTGGAAGGCGACCGCCCCAGTCAAACTACCTCGTATACATTATTAGAACTACTTATTGGGAGTGAACACCTCGAACGTCAAAATAAAAAGGGTAGTCTTTCACCTTTCGCGATCACTCCTCTAGCGAGAGAGTTTCCTACGCTACTACCTAGCCTACACATTTGGTTTGCGCCCGTATATATACGTATAGTAAAGGTGCATGGGGTCTTTCCGTCTAACTTCAGAGAATTCCGCATCTTCACGGAAAGGTCAATTTCACTGGAACGATACCGGAGACAGTGAAGAGATCGTTACATCATTCATGCAGGACGGAACTTACACGCCAAGGAATTTCGCTACGTTAGGACCGTCAGAGTTACAGCCGCCGTTTACTCAGGGTTCAGTTCGAGGCGTTAACCTGTTCCTTTAACTTTAGAGCACCGGGCAGATTTCAGACCTTATACATTGTGTTTTCAAACTTCGCAAAGTCCTGTGTTTTTAGTAAACAGTCGCCTCTTCCGCGTACCTTTGACCTGCCCGCAGTTTGCTGCGAGCAGTTTCACCATTTCCCGAAGTTACGGAGCCAATTTGCAGAGTTCCTTCGATACCGTTAATCCAAACGTCTTAGCATTCTATGCCAGCCCATCGGTGTTGATTTTTAGTACGGTGTACTGCGCGTTTTTCTTGCTCCTATTAGATGCACTACGACCTATACAGTGCCGTAACACACCAAAGATAAGGGAGTGCGATTAATATGCAAACTCCGGCAACGGACGGTTAGCCCGTTGCCGGAGTTTGTATAGCGCGAGTCCCATTAGCTACAGCTTGCGCTCTTGCCTAAGGGGCCGACTCACAAAAGGAAGTCTTCCTGACCCTTGATAAACCTTGGGTTACGACGACAGTGTTCTACACTGTTAAACGTTACTTATATCAGCATTGGCGAAACTGATTCGCTCCTCTTCGTCCTTGCGGCGGAAAAGTCTATTTCACAGTTTGTTCCACTACAGATGTGCACTTATAGCACACAACTCATCGTTTCGGTACAATGGATAGTTCCGTAACATTTTCGACGCCCAGCACCTGCCTCTATGAGCTTTAACGCTTTCCTAGGAGCATGGCTGCTTCCGAGCCTAGCCGTTGAGGGGTAACAGCACTGAACTAACCTCGTACACTTACCATTGATTTTAGAACCTTAACGAACGATCGGGGCTGTTTCCCTCTCGGCCCGTGACCTTAGCACCCCGGGCCTGTTTAACTTTTTTAATGTTTTTGCTCTTTGGAGTTTCCCTAGCTTCAGTAAGAACTCGTCATTCCCCTTGTGTAAGAGAGTGCTCTACCGCAAAAAATTACCTATGGCACAACAAAGCCCTAGCTTACGCCCGGACATAGTGCGCACCACAACAAAGTTACGCTACTTCAATAGCTTTCGTGGAAAACCAGCCATCACCACGTTTGATTAGCCTTTCACCCCTAACCACCAATCACTCTAGAGCTTTACGACGCGCATAGATGAGATCCTCAGGGCTCACACCCTTCAATCTGTCGATGGTTAGATCACGCGGTTTCGGGTGCGACCCCACTACTGTTTAGTTAATAGGGCCGACTTGCTGATCCATTATACAAAAGGTACGCGGTTGCCCTCCACAAGCGATCCACTGATTGTTTGTTCATCTATTTTAACCCGTTTCACTCCGCATGAAACCGTCGTGGTACTCTTTCAACCTTCCCTCACGGTACTAGTACGCTATCACTTACCCTAAAGTACACATTTTGGAGGTCGACCCCCGAGTTCAGCAACGAAACGCTGCCTACTTTTGCTACTGAACAATACGGCGCAACCCTACGTAAGGCAGGAGCCGTTACTCCAGGTACGTGAGCATTATCGGCCGTTGATACAGAGCCTAATGTAAACTACGCTTGTCGCTCGCCGCTACCAAGCGTAGGCTCTACTGTGTTTTTCAGCAGCTAAGAAGATGTTTCAACTTACTGCGCTCGTCTGCGTGAATATAGTTTCCCTTAAAACATCGTCGCCGTGCACATAGTGTTGCTTGTTAGGCGCGCTTATCGGCTGGGGCCGTTTTTCGATTAAAGGGTAGTAAGTTATCCGTATATAAACATAATAGTATTCCTTCTTAAGGGGTTGCGGAGGGCCGGGTCGAACAGCCGACTTTGGGTCATGAGCCCAACGTGTTTCCACTACACTACTCCGCAAAAATTGACACTGAGGTCGGCGCTACTACGCTGTAGCCGTTTGTACAATAAATATAGTTTCTTCGGGATATTTTAACCTACTACCAACTACACGTTCCCGTGCAATTACCTTGTTACGACTTCGTTCCAGTTATAAACCTACCCACGTGCAGCTTTTACTCGCACCCGCTTAGCTAAGGTGCGCCGTCCACTGCCCTTATGGCAAGCCTACTTCCAGACCGTGACGGGCGGTTTGTACAGAACCTCAGAACCTGTTCACCGCAACTTGGCTGATTTGCGATTACTGGCGATTCCGTCTTCACGCGTTTCAAATTGCAGAAAGCGATTCGTACTGGGAGAACATTTATTTGAGACGCTATTCAAACGCCATAATTCTGTTATTCTCATTGTAGCAAATGTGTAGCCCAGCTTATAGCAGGCCATAACGGCTTGACGTCATCCCCACTTTCATCCGACCTCGTGGGCGGTTGAAAGAGAAAAGTTACAGATTATATCTTTAATTAAAAAATATACCAGCATGTAACCAGCCAATCTAAAAAGTACTAGCGCCCGCGCAATACGGAACGCCACACGTCATCATCATCGCAAGCACTGCGCGCAGGCAAACGAAACAGGGGCTGGGAACCCTGCGCAAATTTGTCCGCTAACAGTTTGTAACCTACGTTCTGAGTTTTTATTCGGCATAGCTACAAACAAATCCATAGGATTTTTATATCAATATCAGATTAATACCGCACAGCGACGGTAGAACACAGACAGGATACAACCGAAGGTTGATCACACATCTGCGAACAAGGCCATAATTTAAAGGTTAACCTTTAGTGCCCCACTTATGAAGGGGATAATCATGAAGAGCCCGCTTAAGCTGATGGGGGTTTTGTTCGTTCGTGGAAATTAAACCTACACCTCACGATACGAGCTGAAGACAGCCATGCAGCACCTAACCCGTGCGCAGTCCACCCCCGTGTACTGTTATACGTAGTTCATACGTACAGCGTCGCCACAGGAATGACTATTCGCATTTCGAACTTTTTACGTGGTCTAGGCCACTTCAGTTCAGGTTTTAAAGCTGGTAAGGTTTATCGAGGATCATCAGTTTACACCACATGCTCCACCGCTTGTAAAGGTTCCCGTCAATTCCGTTGAGTTTCAACCTTGCGATCGTAGACCCCAGGTGGAGTATTTAATGCGTTAGCGCCAACAAATAGGACTACTGAAAGGATTTCTCCTCGCAGTACCAGAGACCTAGCCCTGCCTAAATGTGAATACTCATCGTTGACGGCTTAGACTACCGGGGTATCTAATCCCGTTTGCTCCCTAAGCTTCCGTAGCTCAGCGTCTGTTGAGGCTGGAAAAGCGCCTTCGCCGGACGGCGTTCGTTCACATATTTGTGGATTCTACCCCTACTAATGAACTTGCCTAAACCTCTCCCCAACACAAGTTTCCTTTATTGAAAGAACTTCGCGTAGGAACGCTCCGCGCTTTAGTTCAAAAAAATCGGAAACAGCCTACCTACCCTTTACACCCAATCAAAACGAATAACACTCGCGCCCTTCGTCTTACCGCGACTGCTGGCACGAAGTTGGTCGGCGCTTCGTCTCAAGTTACAGTCATTTTCCTGGTCTTGCGATTCCACTTTACAGAAAACTGGGCGCATTCGTCATGGACCGATTCTCACTGGGTCAGACTTTCGTCCATTGCCCAAGATTCCTCACTGCTGCTCCCCGTAGGGACTCGGCCCTTGTCTCAGTGCCGATGTGGCTGGTTAATCTCCCAAACCAACTATGCATTATAGCCTTGGTGAGCCATTACCTCACCAACAAGCGCTAAGACACTGATTACCAATAGAGTAGCGACGTATGTCTTTTGTTATCCGACATTTGCGAGGGTCTTAATCAACGTATTTCGGACTGCTCTGCTCGATGTAATCAGAAGTGCTCACCCGTTCGCTGCGACAGATAAAAATCACTCGCACAACTCGCATGTGTAAGGTAGAACCATAGCATTCATTCGGGGCTAGGATCAAACCCAAAAACTAACTTATTACTGATAAAAATCAATTAATATCTTCTTTATTGTATTTGATGCGCCCGGGGCGACATAGCGTCTTCCGGAAAGCGCGCATTTTCTCTCTTAGTGAAAAAATCAAGCAAAC
>Ga0256904_1000069_pt1 | contig 34209 bp, 44 predicted proteins | sample MC6MC0742MT_FD_190199 | JGI IMG/M metagenome (GOLD analysis project Ga0256904, IMG submission 190199) | Metatranscriptome of enriched soil aggregate microbial communities from Iowa State University, Ames, United States - MC6-MC0742-MT... | ecosystem: Environmental > Terrestrial > Soil >...
CACAAGCCTCCATTATAGATGCAAAGCTAATGTGGTTAAGCTGAACGATCAAATGCAACTACGGTGGAGAGCTAACACCTTTGCATGAGGTCGATCGGTCAAAAGGTGCAAATTTGATCGCTGCGTGGGCCTACTGCTGCTCAATTTGCTTGCCCGCACAAGACTACGATCTCTGAAAATCGTTTTCCCGTGCACTCTTGTAATTTGCTGTCCCACAAGTTCATCCGTATGCGCCCAAACCCACCGGTCAAGCCCGCGTTGAACATCTAGCCGGTCGCGTAGTTCGTCTCGCGTTTTGACCGGCCTCAACGAACGATCTCCCACGCTGCAAATGTCGAGCACGCTGGCTTTACCTGCCGGGATGCTCCCATCGTCCAGGCGCGCTCCGATTGTCTGTCGGACGCAGGAACTGGTTCGGGGTGGGGATGGTTTTGCAGACCGATTACCAGGAGACCGGCATGGATTCACCAGATGAGAGCGTGACTTTGATTTCTGCTGGAAAGGTGCAAGGCACGCCGGTTTATTCAGAGCGAGCCGAACGACTTGGCGAAATTTATGATGTGATGCTGGAGAAGCGGACGGGTCGCATCGCCTACGCCATTCTTAACTTTGGCGGCATTTTAGGCATGGGTAAGAAATATGTTCCGTTGCCCTGGAACCTGCTTTCTTATGCTGTTGCCGAGTGCGGTTACATCATCTCGGTGCCGAAAGAAGCGCTGGAGAACGGCCCCACTCTCAATGAGCAGGCGGAGTGGCATGCCGACGTCGGTCGGATGATTGAGACCTATTATGAGATTCATGCGAAAACCCGTTGATCGCAACAAAAACGAGACGGGTTATCGCAAACCGGTTGAGTTCTACCATCGATGCAGAGGCATTCGCAGTCCGCCAACGGCGGCCGCTACGCTATGCACGAGGGATCGCTTCGCCGCCAGATTTGTGGACGGACTTGTGGACCGGCCGAAAAACATTACGAAAAATGATTTGGGATCAAGGGATCATGGCGGAGAGAGTGTCCGCCTGATAAGATTCCAAATCTGTGCACAGACGATGCGTTCCACGTTGCGAAACAACGCGCTAGGCCGCAACCATGTCTCCCTCTGTCGACGACAGACGCTCTGGAACCCACACCGGGGTGGGGGCCCGTGTGGGATCCAAGGGGGAGAACATGGCGCGGGGAATAAATTTGCTTTCGGCGCGCACGGTCGCGGCCACGCAAGAAGAAGGGAAGCATTCCGACGGCGGGGGGCTGTACCTCCATGTGCGAAAACGAAGCCAGGCGATCGAGCGCGTCTGGGTGTTTCGCTACAAGCGGGGGCCACGTGGCGCGACGAAAGAAAGGACGCTCGGATTAGGCCCAGCGCGCGACGTCTCTTTAGCCGAAGCCCGGGAGATTGCCGACCGATGCCGGCGCGCCGTTGCCAGCGGACGGGATCCCCGCCTGGAACTCGTCCGCACGAACGCCGTCCGGACCTTCGGTGAGGTTGCTGACGATCTGGTCGAGGCGATCGTCGACGGCTTCAAGAACCCTAAGCACGTCGCTCAATGGAAGATGACCCTCGGCGATACCTACTGCCGGCAGCTTCGCCGCGTCCCCATAAACAAGATCACCACCGAAGACGTCCTGCAGATCCTGAAGCCGATCTGGGTGACGAAGCCGGAAACCGCCTCACGACTTCGTGGCCGCATCGAGCGTGTACTAGATGCAGCTACAGTCCGGCACCTGCGGTCCGGCGATAACCCAGCGCGTTGGAAGGGGCACCTGAAGCACCTCCTGCCTATGCAGCCCGAGCTTGTCCGCGGGCACCATAAGGCACTCCCGTGGTCCGACATGCCGGCATTCATGCAGCGGCTTCGTGCCTTCGACAGCGTTTCTGCGCGCGCCCTGGAGTGGACCATCCTCACGGTGGCGCGCACCGGTATGACCACCGGCGGCGCCCGCGCGGAGATCGACCGGAGCAAGAAGACCTGGACCGTGCCAGGCCCCCGCATGAAAATGGGCGAAGAACACCGCGTTCCCCTTCCCCAGCGCTGCCTTGATATTCTGGATGAGATGGCCGAACTCGGAAGCGATTGGCTGTTTCCCGGTCAGGATCTACGGGAACACATCTCTGACGCCGCTATGGCTGAATGTCTGAAAGGGCTTTCCGTCGAGGCTACAGTTCACGGGTTCCGATCCTCGTTCCGCGATTGGGCGGGCGATGCTACGTCGTTTCCCCGAGAGTTGGCCGAAGCCGCTCTTGCTCATAAAGTTGGTGATAATACCGAAAATGCCTATCGGCGGTCGGACGCCCTGGAGCGCCGACGCAAGCTGATGGATGCCTGGGAGCGATACTGTTCTGGGTCTACTATGGATGTAGCAGCTATTCATTCGGAGGTTAGTGCTTGAATGCGACGGACCTAACGCCGAGGGCGCGCCACATTTGACTCGTGACGCCGCTTCAGGCTCTTCCCCATGTCTTTCATCGCTTGAAACGTTTGCCCGCTGGCGGACTCGCTAGACGGCGTCACGGCGGTTGCAACGACCACGTAGGCCAGGACCCAGCAGATGAGCATGAACGGGATGCTCAGCCGATGACTCCACGGAACGTCTCCAGCGCCCGCTCCCACGGAACTTTGTGCAACAGCGCCGCTCCCAGAGGCACTAGGCCCGCCCCATACCTGAGAATGATCATCCACGGGATTTCTCCCTTCGTTGGCTCTGCTGCCGTTTCGAGTTTTACCAGCCGAGATCCGTGATCCGCTTGCGTCGCCCGGGTTTCCCTTGCATCCCCGATCAGCCATTTTATGTCCGACCGGATTTCGCCGAGCATGACTAGGGCGTCGTGTCCGTTCGTTATGCCCCGCCCCATTCGCCATGCCTTCCATCAGCGTTTTTTGTGCTTCGTTGATTTCGAAGGAGGAATTTCCTTATTACGGGAATTTCCCGTAATCTGTGCGAGCGCGTCGATGCTGTTCTTGAGAGTGATGATGTCCACGCTCAAGGTCGAGATGCGCGCGTTCAGCCCGGCGATGTCCGAAGCTGTGGCGAGGGCTGCCGCCGGCGTTTCCTTTTTCGGCGCGGGACGATCCAGCCATCCGTAGTGCCACGCACCCAGCGCAGACAGGGCAAGCGCGATCGTGATCGCGGCGGCGATCTGCGCCTTGCGACCCCAGGCGGTGATGCGGTCGAGCGCTCCGGTGAACAGCCCTGCAAGCCAGTCGGCAATCCGATACTGGATATTCGCAGGTGTCGATCCGGTGTTCGGTGTCTCGCTCATGTGTGTGCCCTAGTTGCAGACGACGGGAAGCCAAGTGCAGATGGCTTGCCGCTCTTCGGTGGTTTCGCTTCTCTGCACCCTCACCGGCGAACTTGACCGCTTCGCAGGCTTGGCCGTTTCAACTTTTTCCACTGGGGCTTTGGACCGGAACGGCCGCCAGTCGCCGTCGAAGTACCCGCCGGCCAGAAACGTCACGACAAGGAAGATCACGCCCGGGCCGGTGGCTAAGCAGGCTTCTGCGCCCTTGCCGAGGAACTTGGCGACGGCGATGAAACTGTCGGCCGCGAAGTCCAGAACCTTCACCACGAGAGGGAAGGCTGTGCTGAGCGTCGAGGCCAGCCCAGCAAACATGCCGAAGCGGAGCACGGTCCCAGCGACGCCGATCAGGCCCCAGGCTCCCCCAAAGATCATCAGCAGCGTTGAGATCATTGCGCCCTCTTCGAGATAAGATCACGGATGAACAGGAACAGCACTGAGCCGGTGAGAATGATCAGCGTCGCCTTCGCAGGCCACGGGATGCCCGCGCGCATCGCGAACTGCTGCACCGGCTCGATTTGAGCCTGCGCGCCCTGTAGCGCGGAGAAGGCATCCCCGAACCAGTTCGTCACCACATCGACCGTGTTCGTCAGCCCGGCGACCACGGACGCAGTTATGCCAGCCAGCATCGTCTTCAGAGAATGATCGCCCTTGACCGTGGCCAGGACTGTCTTCTGTGCGGGGATCGGACGCCGGAATTCCAGCACCTGCGATCGTGGAAAACTCGCGACGCTGACCTTGTTCCCCTGATTGGCGCCCAGCGCTTTGACCGTCTTTGCGGTTGCAGAAACCACGAAGGCGACGTGCCCTTCCCAGCTCGACGGACTGTTCCGCCAGAAGATCGCGATGTCTCCCTCTTGCGGTTCGCCCATGACCGGCGTCCCACAGGTCCGATAATCACGGGCCGTGAGCGTTTCGAGGTACGACATGCCGGCGCGCTTCAGCTTCGATCCGACGAATGCCGCGCAGTTCGGAACCTCGTCGTGCTGCACTTCAGGGTGACCCACGTCGGTATACCACTGCATGATGAGAGGGTTGTCCCGGGCGCCCGCTACTTCGGAGACGCCGAGATCGGAGCGCGCCAGTTCCATCCAGTTGCCCGCGCCGTTGGCAGGCTTCGGCGGGAAGGCCATCGTGTGCGCCAGCATCCATTCGTCATCAGAGAGCGGGAACGGCCGGCCGGTTTCATTTTCCGCCATGCCCTTGGCGAACGGGATCGCTTTGGTCGGGTCCTGAAGGAAGTCGCGCGTCAGCACGTCATTCGGCTGAAGATCGATATATTTGTCGATCATCGCCATTTCGGCTTCGGGACTGTTGCCCCCGGTCCATTTGGTGATGGCGGCTTGAACGGTCAGGCCAGCGTAGCTCCGAGCCAGCAGATCGAACTGCGCCGCTGCCCCAGCCACTGCCGTCGGGAACGTCGCAATTTTATTTCCTTGCCCGTCGTTCAATTTGACGGACGCTGTTGAGCCGAACTTCTTCGCGCTCGGCCCCGGCCACATGGCGCCGGGGTTGTTGTGTCGGATTGTGGCAGGCGTCAGCACCATAGCAAGCCCCTGAAGCTGATCGATGCAAATCAGCTAGCAGGGTTCGCAATTAGGCCGGGTGATGCTGCATGCCATGGCAAAATATGACGTTGAATGACAAATTTGGGGTGGTAGAATCGCGGCGGATACAGGGGGTGGGACAATGCTATTCGGTCAACCCGACGCATCAGCGAACCTTAAATCTTGTCCAGATGATATTCACGGATATTGGCAAGACCGCAAAAACCACGACCTCTACCGACTGACGGTTACGTTGGCTCGTGCGCTCTTCCCGACAGCCAACAGCGCGATTGATGTTGGCTGCTATGTCTCAGGGACGATCTGCGAAATGGGCTGGATTCCGCACCGCGTCGCTACCGATATCAATAAAGCCATCGTTCCGAACTGGCGTGGCGTTCAAGGCGTCGAGTTCCACGCTGGCGACGCCTTTTCGCTGAGCTTCCGCGAACCCTTCGATCTTGTGATTTCGAACCAGACTATCGAGCACTTGGACCGGCCGGCGGAGTTCGTACAGAAACTTCTCAAGATCGGTCACGCCCTGATGATCTCGACCACCTACGAGGTCGCGCATGGCGTCATAAAGGGCCACGTGCAGGACCCGATCAGCTTTGAGAAATTCCGCAGTTGGTTTCCGTGCGAACTCGATACATGGATGGTTTGCCACCATCCGACAAACCGCCGTCTTAAGCACATCATGGCGGTCGTTTCACAATCGCATCCGAACCGACGTTAAGCGACCCAACCTGGAGAAGTTGCCGTTCCCGCTGTGGCGCCCGGAAGCGACGCCGAGCCAGTGAAGGCTTGGATGCCTCCACCTGTGTCAGCAAGAAACTTCGCGCCGGTTGCTGCGCCGGACCATACAGCCGACGACGTCCTGACAACGCCGCATTCGCCAGCCCGAACGAACGATGACGAAAATGCTGGCGTCCCGCTCAATGTCCCCGTTCCTGTCTGGCAAAGATTCACGCCGCCCGCATAGGCCCGCGCGTGCGATGTTGCGTTTCCGCTTATCGTGCAATTGCCACGCCGTTCGGTAATGCCGTTGCCATAAGCCGCGACATGTTCGGCCACTGCCGTTCCAAATTCTATAAGATCGTATTGGAGGTACGCGCCGGCACCACTCGCAAACAGTAACGGCTGCGAGGTTGCGCCACCACTAACTTTGAAACCCCGGAACTTGGCTCGCGCCCCAACGGGACACGTCACAACAAAGCCTGCAAAGCTGGTATCGCAATTGCTCGGCGTTGTCGTATCGCCCTCAATGATCAGGTCATCGATATTTACCTGACCGACCGTCACCGGGATCGTTATGGCGCTGGTGTAGGTGCCCGTGCCGACTTTGACTGTGACCTTCTTCCCGTTGAAATCGAGTTTAGCCACCTTGTTTAGTGCGGCGGGGATCGTAAGGAGAGCACCGCCCGCGCTGTCAACAAGTCCAGTGTTGGAATTACTGCCATCGGCGCGGACATAATATGTGCGGTCTGCGACAAGCGTTTCGCGGATGTTAGCGCCGGACACGGCACCGTACTGGTCTACCTTGAACAGGACGGTCGTACTGTTGGTGTCCCGAAATTCAAGAAAATTAGTCCAGCCGTCCTCACCTTCTATCAGAAGAGCTGAGCCCGCCCGTTGGCCAGAGGGCAGCCATCCGTTGTGATTGTTGTAAAGGTAGATACCGGCTCCCTGCTTGCTGTCGCCTGGGGCAATTTGGGAATGCACTCCGAGTTCAAGCGCCCAAGTGTGTTTGGTGCCGTCACCTTGCGATCTAACTGTGTGGAACTCGCCAGCACGGATATGGCTGTTCCCGGAGTTCTTCTGCCGGATGATGCCGCGAACCGCGCCATTGTCCTTGTCAGTCGTGTCGTCATTAATGGAGACGTCATGGATGACCGCACCAGCACTTCCGACGTTACCAGACGTAATTGTGAACTCTTGCTGGTATTGCGACGGATAGGTCAAAAGTTCGGGATCCGTGGAGGTTCCTTGGAGAACAACGCCGGAGATTTTCGGGCTGGCGAGCGTCTTGTTTGTCAGCGTGGTAGTAGCGGCGTCCTTCGTCGCGTCCGAAGTATCGTCAACGTTCGCAAGACCTACATCCGATTTCGTGATGCCTGTCGGCGAGTTGATAGCCGGCGAAGTAAGCGTTTTATTAGTGAGTATCTGCGTGTCCGACGTGCCAACAACGTCCCCGCTCGGCGGCGTCTTTGCGGTCCATGGGGCAAGCGTTGCAGCGGCTGCCACAGCCACGTCCTTCGCTGCCGCTGCGGCAGCAGCGTCCTGAGACGCATCGGCGGCTTTCTGTGTCGCGGTTGCTGCCGCCGCGACGGCGGTCGCTTCCGCGACGGCTGGATTATCGTAGTTTTCAAAACCATCGCCATCAGCATTCCAGCCTAGGACTTTGCCACCCTCCGGAGCCGGGATCTCCAATTCACCATTAGCAAGGTAATCAACGATACCTTGCTTCAGTCCGCGTTTCGCTGCAAATGCCGCTTCCTGTGCCAGCAGCGTCGCGTGATCGTAAGCTCCCTCAACCGTCTTCGGCGGAAAGGCGTCATTCGAGTTGTGCACTGTCTCTTGCGTTTGTGCCGTCACGCGCTCGATGAGCAGTTTTTCGCCCGTCACAAGGCTATAACTTGGATCGACCGTAACCGTGCCCGTGGCCGGCAGTGAACCGCTCTTGCCACCAGTGACCGTGTACTGCGTCCCCATCGACCAGACGGTTTTCACACCATCCCCGTCAATGTGCGTGACCTTGATCTCCGACGTCTCGAAAAATTGAAACGTGACCGGGAAGCTGTCGGTGTCGCTATAGTTGTAAAGGTTATAGGCGTTCGTCGTCGTGACAGTCATGGCCCGTCATCTCTTCGCAGGAATAGCACCCAACGCATCGGCACTACCTTGCTCTAGCTGTCGAAACAGCCAGGACGCATAGAAGAGGTTCTGATATGGAAGCGCGCGACGGAGAGCCCGAATGTCCGTCTCCCGCAGGCGCTCGCCCCTTATCGCCGTGTGAGCCGCGCCCTGCGTCGCCGTCATGATTTCGTTCACAAGGCTGGCGCTCGGCCCGAGCAACGATGCCAGCGTGTCGCGGCTGGCAAAGCGCGATACCGGGCGCCCCGTTAATGCCGCAAGGCCCAGCGCGCCACCGCTTGCGCGTTCCGCAAAATGATTGACGTCGAAGAGCCAGCCGGTCACGCCGGCGCGGTCGACCGCGTTGACAATCCACTGATCCGGCGTCGACGGGAGCGGCTTGCCCTTCAACATGCCGGTGAGCGCCACCGAAACCGCGCCGAGCCCGACGCTGAGCAGAATGCCCGCCATGACCCCGGCGTCACGCTCCTGAAGCCCCGAGAGGATCAAGCGCTGAATGCTGGCGATGCCGAAGGATCGGAACTGACCGACCAACCCGACCAGCGGGCGGGACATCCACAGCGGTTTGTCCTGCCCCGGCGTGACAATGATGCGGTCGACGTCACGGGTGACCGCGCCCCGCAGTGCGTTCAAGGCGTTTGCAATGTTGCGGTTGCTGATGTCCCAGGCATCGGAATTTGCGACGTGCACGCCGTTGACGACTTCGCCATGCTTCGCAAACTGTTCTGCGATCTGACGCGCCCGGAGATCGTCGATGTTCGACGCTGCAAGACGCTCAATCTGCTTTGCCGTGGCCTTCCCCTGCGCGACCGCTTCGCAAGCGCGGAGGATATTTGCCGTGGTGATGATCCCGGCCCATTGTTTCCCGGCGGCATTCCACGGCGCCATCAGCGACACAAGGCCAAAGCTCGATTGCGCGCTTTCGATCATGCGTTCGAATTTGCTATATCGCCCGAAGTCGTCCAGCACATCCGCGAGCGCCATGGCGCGGGTGTCGAGGATCATATCAAGCGCCGTGCCGCCGAGCTTCACTTCCCGGCCGGCGGACGCCAACGCTTCCCGCGTTTCCTTGCTCCCCAGCGCCGACAGAAGCGGAAGAACCCCATCCTTGAAATACGACAGGATGCCATGCTTGATCATCGGCTGAGCAATATCGGGGATCGCCGATAGCGTGACGAAGCCCATGAGCCGAAGGTAATTCAGTGATTTAACGGTGCGCGCCGTGCGGGCGCTGTACGACGTCGGGTCGGTGCCCTTCTGGAACGTGCCGCGCAGACGGTCAGCCATTGCCATAAGGTCGTTGATATCCTTGCGGCCGCGTTCCTGGATCTTCAATTTCTCCGCCGGCGTCTTCGCCGCGTTGGCGGCTTCGGCGATCTCGTCGTTGATCTTCGCGATGGCCCCCTGCATGTCGACATCGCCGAACGTCCGAATGATCGACAGGTCCGGCACCATCGTGCGGGTGTAGAACCGCCCCACCTTCTCGATGTCGCGCTCCAGGTAGTCTTCGATCAGTTCGTCTGGGATGCGCAGCGTTCTCGAGCGCAGCGGACCGCGCACGGCCGGCGGCAGATCGTAGATCATGCGCCCTTCCGGCTGGCCGAGGATGTGGCGAATGGCTTGTTCCGCAGCGCCCCTGACCTCATCGCCGCTCATCTCGGCGAAATCGCGGAGCATCTGCGTATCGTGGAAGCCCTGACTTTCCAGCCGCGTTGCGACTGCCGCCGCGCGAGCTTGCCGTCCCTGCATCCAATCGGTGAGGATGTTCCGGAAGCGGGAGTATTCCCCCATGATCTTTTCGCGGTTGTAGACGCGCGTCAGATAGGACTGGCCGCCGTCGTCGAACACTTCATTGGCGATCTGCGGCGAGAATTCATCGCGCGTCGCCATCGGTGCCGCACTTGGGTGATGTAGGGCTTCTTCCAGCGATACGCGGAGGCTCTGTGCCAGTTCGGGGTCGAACTCGACTTCCGGGACGACACCCTGCGCCGACCGCGCTTCGATAAACTGCTCGACCGCTTCCTGCTCTGTCTTCGCTTTCTTGATGCCCATCTGATCAAGGCGTGAGGCGAAGTCCTTGGCGATCGCCACCTTTTCGTTGAGTTCGGAGTCGACAGAGCGCGTGATGCCTTGACCGGCAAAGTCTTCGCGGATGGCTTCGAGCAGATCGTTGACCGTCGGCCGTTCGCCCGTATTTAGAAACCTTTGCTCCCAGGCGCGCAGCGCGACATCATCGAGCAACTGCCCCTTGCCTGAGATCAGGAACGGACGGGCCTTGTGCTTGCCGATGATCTGAAGAATATCGCCGCCTTCGTCCTTGATGCCACCTTGCGCGACAATCCACGGGATCAGGCGCTGCGTCGGCTTCGCCCCCTTCATGTCTTGGACGAAGCGCCACATGCCTTGAACGGACTCGATCTCTTTGTCCGTGACGTTGCCGGTCATCCGGGCGAAAGAGCGCTGCACGTTCTGCAGAAGATCGGGCTGCACACGCCGCAGGGCATCGACGGTCAAACTGGTCAGCTCAGGATCCATCGAATAGCCCAGCGCCTTTTCGATACCCTGCACCATGCCGCGAATGCTGCGGCGGTGAAGATCGGCGGGCGTGCCCCACGCTGGCTGATCACCCGCGAGCTTCGGATTGTCTTTCGGAGCGAGATAGCGAAGGTCATGCCCAGCGCCGGCGAAAACATTCTCACGCGGCGCGGTGGGTTCCGGTGCCGTGCTCAGGGCTTCCGGCAGATACCGGAGTTTAATCGCCTCTTCCTTGTGAGGATCGAAGACCAGCTTGCGCCAGGCTATGGCTGCTTCCTGAACTTCCGGGATGTCGTGCTTGTCGTGGCGAGCCATCGCCTTGCCGACTTCGATCTTAAAATCCTTGTACGTCAGACGGCTGTCGCCGCTGAAGGTCCGCGCCACACCAGCGCGAACGGCGGCGAACCGGGCCTTCGACTTGCCAAAGCGGTACTGCGCGAACAGTTCGTCCATCGTCCGAACGGCTTCGCCGAGCGGTCCCATGCCGCGCACCTTGATCATCGTCTCGACAGAGCCGCCGACGTTGGCTGTGGTCTGGCCCTTGATGTTGCGGGTCAATGTCAGCGGCGTTTCCGCGAGCTGCACCGCCATATCGCGCACGGTTTTCAATGGCGATGTCGTCGTTCGGATAAGCGGGTCTTGGTACTTGAATGCCTTCTCGACACCCAGCATCCCCTTCAATTCTGCCGTGTCTTTCTTCACCGACGCGGCGCCGGCCGATTGCGCTTCCTTGACCAGCGCATCCCACCCGCCACCGTCCATCGGATCTTTCTCGGCACGCTCCGGAACGCGCATGACGTCTTCGAGCGCACTCGACAGCTTCTGGAACTTCCCGGCTTTCAACGCCCCTGCCGCGCCGCCCAGAAGACCGCCGAGCACAAAGGAGCCGCCGATCGCCAGCAGGCTTTCTTCTGTCGTGTGCTCAAGCTGAGTCGCCTGAAGTCCGGCTTGCTGCACGGCTGCAGCGGCGGCAACCGATGTTCCGGTCATCAGCCCAGCGCGCGCGAATTCAAGGTATTTCGCGCCGGCCCGAGCCAGCAGGCCGCCGGTGCCCGCGATCGGGATCAGCATTGTCGGATCGGCAAGCCCGACCAGAACCGAGGCCCCAAAGCCCTTCCACCCGGCATCGTCGATCACCTGACGATCGGCGGTTTCCCCGTCGAGCCGCCGCATGATGTCGTGCGTCTCGTCAGCGCTGGAGCTTGAGACGAAGTCCTGCCAGTGCTGTTCGTAGGGTGTCCCGGCGATCATCTCGAAGGGATCGTGCTCCGGGTCCGGCGTGTAGGGTTGCTGATGCCGCAACGCCTCAATGGCATTGATGGCCGATCCGATGAGGTTCGATTGCCGCCAGGCAGCGCCCAAAAGGCTCGGTCCCTCCGGTGGCGGCTGGCTTGTCGTGACCTCGACTGGCGCCGAAGCCTGCGGCGTATCGTTGAAGCCGGGCTCAGGGAGATTGTCGTAAGACGTCGATGATGGCGTCGGTGACGGTTCTAACGCCTCGTCGCTGACTCCAGGATTGCGCAGGACGGCGGGTTTGAGTTCGTCTGGTAGGGTCGTAGCGGGCTTGGCTCCGGAAAGCTCTGTGTCGGCGTCTGGAGTCATTACGAGCCCAGGCTTGTGCCCGACCTCCGCGAACCCCTGTTTTTCGTCGTCGAGGATGAACGGCATCAGGGCGTCCCCGGATTGAACATGCCGTTGTCGATCGAGGGCGCGACCACCACCGGCTTATCCTTCGTCGCCTTCGCACGCGCCGTCTCGAATTCCTCTTTTAGAGTTGCACGTGCTTTCTCCGGGTCCGGACGCCAGCGACCGGGAAGACGCTGCACCAAGCCGTTGTCGTCGGTGTACGTCACGACATAGGTTGGCTCTGCCGTCTGGTTCGGCGGCACGTTGGCTATCTCGCGCTGTGTCCGCGCATCGGCCTGAACCGTGACCTTCGACAGCGGCACGTCCTTGCCGGTGGCTTCCTTGACGTCTGCCTCAAGCTGGCCCGCCATATAGTTCGCGTCACCGCCGACGCCGGGATAGAAAGCTTCGGGGGGATATTTGGTGATGGTCTTCGTGCCCGTGGCGTTCGAAACGCCCCACATGCGCTTGAGATCGCCGGCCGCCAGACGTTGCGCCAGGTCTTCGTCGCCCGTCGCGATGTAATTCTCGCGGACCATGCGGCGGTAATCCGCCATCAAAGCCGTCGTCGTCTGAGCATTTTCCGGCAGATCGGCGCGGAAGAACCACCATGACGGATCAAGGGCTTTCTGCAGGTCGGCCGACTTCAGCGATGCAACGAAGCTGCTCTTGTTGTCGACCACCGTCCGGCGCTCGGCTTCGAGCTTCTTCCATTCCGGGCTTGCCATCTCGTCGATCTTGGCAACCGCTTCCGATGGGGTCAGGCCCCGTTCTGACACGAGCGTTGTGTACGTTGCCGCGTCTTTCCGCAGCTTCTCGCCACCATCGGCAGCATCAAAGGCATAGGGCTGCTTTGCCGAGATAGCCGATGCCGTGCGGTACCCGACCGCGCGGCGCTCCGGATCAGGCTGGGCAATCAATCCTTGAATGGATTGCGAAAGGCTCTTCGGGACATAGTTCAGGCGCTGCGAGACATTCACCGCCGACTTCATCGCGGTTTCATCACCTGCGAACAGAGCGTTTGCGACCGGCGCGCGGGCGAACGCCTTGTCGACGATATCCTTGTCGGCATCGTTGTGGGCGTTGAAAGCATCCTCGCCTTTCATCCACCGATCAAGCTGAGCCGCCGCGTCGACCTGTTCCTGCAGTTTCTGCGCGCGTGCGCCGATGCGATCGAGGTTGCCGGTCAACTCCCGCACGAAGTAGGAGCCGGTTGTCACCGGACCCGGCGAAGTCGCAGATGCGCCGGTCTCGTCTTGCGGCCCGAGAGGCGTCGCACCTTCGAACGCCGCAGATTCGCGCGCGCGGCGACCAACCAATCCTTTGTTGACCACGCCGCCGGCGCGGTTGAACTGCTTCATGCGCGACGCAACGCGATCGAAGTTCCCGGCGTTGATGTCGTCTTTCAGACGATCGAGATCATCATCGCCGAGATTAAAGCCGAAGGACACGAGGCTGTTGTGCTGCGCCTGCGTCAGCGGCACCGTGATGTTTCCGCTAATCCAGTCGTCGAGTTTGCCGACTTCGACCTTCAGCCGACGGTCGGCTTCTTCGCGTGAAATCACTTCGCCCGGCCGGCCGCGCGTGCCGTAGCCGACCGAATACTGCTTGTAATCCCACTTCGCGACGGGTGCGAAACTCTCTTCCTTGCGCAGAAATTCCATGCCCGTATCGTCGGTATAGCCGCCCGAGCGCGAACCGATGGACTCTCCCGGCAACGATCCGCCGAAGTGTGTGATCAGGTCTTCTGCCTGCGTCTTGCCGTCGGCGCCCGACTGATCGAACCAGCGATCGAACGCTGCCTTGGCGAGAGCCTGACGAACCTGCGCCTTCTTCGCATCCGGCAAGCGCGTGCCCGCGAGCGCGACATCGATTTGCGCCAATGCGCCATCGACCGATTTGATATCGCCGGTAATCTGCGGCACGACTTGCCCGAACCCAAAGTTCGTCAAGTCCTGCGCCTTGTACGTGTCGATGTGATCCAGTTGCGTCGTCAGCGACCGTTCGCCGTAGCTGCCGCGCAACTTCGCAACGAACAACTGCGCTTTCTGTTGCTGCTTCGAATTGTTCGGGATCGTCTTCAGAACGGTTTCCGCATCCTGATCAAATTCCGTCAGGCGGTTCGCCGTGTGGTCCCGACCATCCCCAGTGACGGCGTTGTCGTAATCCCGCTGGCGCAGATCCTGCGCCGCGTGGAATTTCGTCAGCGCCATGTTCGTTTCGAAGTCGTCGAGGTCTTCGCGATCGTCCGCCATCTTCGTCGCAAACGATGCGAGGCCCGTGCCGAGCTTCTGCACGGCTTGCCCGATCGCGTCGCCATTGGCATCGACCGTCGGCAGTGGCGTCGGGTTCGGCGTTACTGATCGTTCGGAGCGCGCGATAATCGCCATGCGTTATCCATTCGCCAATTGCTGGCGGCTCGAACGCGCACTACCGACCGTCGTCAGGAAACTTGCAGGAGCGCCGATCAATGCCGATGTCATGGCGTTATCACCCTGCGCCCGGTAGCCCGACGCCTGGTTCTTGAACGCCGTGGCCGCGCTGTTCGAATTCCACAGCGTCGACATCGTATCGAGATATTCGTTCTTGCTCGTGTCGCCGTTGATGATCAGCGCCGCAGAGCCCGCATCCGGGTTCACACCCGCGGCTGCGGCTTGTGCGCGTTGTGTGGCGCGCAGGCGGCCAAACTTCGCGGCAGTCGCTTCGGCTTCGGCCGCTCCCTTCGCGTTTTCGGCTTTGGCGTTTTCTTCTGCGACTTTGGCCTGATAATCGGCCTGCTTCTGCTGCGCATACCCACTGTATATCGCCCCTCCTGCCGTCAGCGCTGCGCCGGCCAGCACCGCAGTCGGAGACGACGCCGCGCTGACCGCCGCCGTCGCGAGCGTGCCGAGGGTGACTGGATCAAGACACATCGTCGTCTTCCCTCATCCTGACGTTGATATTGGTGCGGCGATGCCGAGCACGGTGAAGGGATAGGGCTCATCGTGCTCGAAACGGATGTATGCGCGGCGATTGTAGCCGCCGGGCATGGGATGCCGGATAAAATCCGTCTTCAGCGCTGGAGACGATCCAAAGACGCTGTTGCTGTCGCGATAAAGCAAATCGAACATGCGGTTCGTGTTCGGTCCCGCACGGCCGCCGAGCGATCGATACAGGGAAGCCCACACTTCCGAGACTTTTTTCGCTCGGCTCTTTGCCGTGCCTGCCGCCGCGGCCGCGTCGAGATCGACGGTTTGAACGACAGTGGTGTAGCGATAGCCGACATGAACCGGGCCGCCACCGCTGGCGCTGGTCAGAGTGATCTTGCCATTTGCAACAGTGAACGGTCCCTGCTTGGCGCCGTTCACGAGCGCATAGACGCTTTCGCCCTCAAGGTGCCAAAGGCCAGTGATGTCCGACGTCGATGTGCCGTCGTAGGTCAGCGAGGCGTCGAGATAAACGCCGTCTTCCTTGTCCATGCCATCGCGAAGACCCGACGTCAGGACCTCGATGTGACGGACCGTCGAGCCGCCGATCGTCCGAGCCACGCCCAGCCACAATTCATCGCCGTCGGAACCTGGAATGACCGTGACGCGCTCGACCACGGTATCGACACCCCCGAACTCTGAAAGCGCCCACCCAGCAACGCTCTGTTCTTTCTCATAGGTCAGCGTCGCGACCTTGCCGTCAGAGCGGGCGCACCACGCGACCGCATCAGGCGCGGCCTGGTACGCCATCTCGACAATGCCGGTTTCGGTGATGTGCTCCGAGATGATGGTGAGATCGGGCGCAACAAACGAGTCGACGTCGAAGCTATATTGCAGTTCGCGGATCTTCTTTGCCGGGTTGCCTGCGTCGCCGGCGCGTTGCCCGAACAGAATGGCATTCGAAACCCGCAGCGGCACGATCGGCGACGAGCCGAAGGGCGTCTGGCGAACGATGCGCACGTTCGAAGGCGTCAGGGCTTCGTTCTGCGATGAGGCCGCGGCGGCGTATTCGGCGCTCGACGTGCCGAACATCAGCACCTTGCCGGAATTGATCCAGAGGATCTTGTCGACCTTATCGGACGCAATCTCGTAGGTGATGGCGCGATCGTCATCGGCGCCGTCCTGGAAGTCTTCGAAATTGCCGATACGGCTGGCCCAGATCGTCTGTGGTGCCGTCGTCGATGCTGCCGCCCACAAGCGACTTTCGTGGAACGTAATGACCGACGGATGGCCGTTCTTTTCCGACCAGGCACCCCATTCCCAGAAGTCCGTCCCGAAATCGATGACCGACTTCGGCACGCGGTTGTTACCAACCACCGTCGCCGTGGCCGACGTGTCCGAGGCGACCGCGGTAATCTTCAGAACCACCGACGAGTCATGAAGATAGACGCTGTCGTGGTACTCTGTGCCGGATGTATCATAGATCCGGACAGTGCCCTTCTCGTGCGTTGGTGGCGTCCAATCCTGTTCCCACGTACTCCCCCCTTCGCCATCGGTATGCAAATTCGCGATACCATATATACGTCCGTTGAACGTGTACATGTCGTCATTGGCGATTGCGACACCGGTTACTGGCGCCGATACGCCTGTTGCTTTGCCCGGTTCCCAAAGCCGGATAAGCGTCCCGATGTGATCGCTTGCAAAAAGCGAAGCCGACGCAGTGAGTGTCACCGACCCCGTCTTGCAGCCGAAGTCATCCGTCGTGCCACCCGATACGGTGATTTTCGTCGATGTCGTGTTGATCTTGCCGAAGGGTCCGTTCGAAATGTCCGCGTCCGCCAGCGACCATACGGTATGTGATGACCGTGTCAGCTTCGCGAGCGGATAATCCGCGTGAGCGATAAACAGTGTATCGGCCGATTGAGCAAAGCGCAGGCCGTCAATGTCCGTGCTGTCGTAGCTGTGCGCGAGTTCGATGGGCTTCGCCACCTGCCCGCCGGAGACGTACGTTCCGAAGTTCGACGAGTCGATGCCCGACAATTGAAACGTGTCGGTGGTGACGCCAGCCACCGTGTAAACCCGGTTATTGAGTTCGACCATTCCGACGACGCTGGAAATAACGACGAGATCGCCGTTGCTGAACCCGTGCGCAGCCGACGTGATGACACACGGGCTGGCCTTCGTGGCCCCCGTGATAGTCTTTGCAGCGGCGGTGATGATGCCCTGGTCCTTGTAGAACCGCAGCACCGACGCCCCGAATTCGATGACGTAGGTTTGCTCGGTGTTGAAGCTGAACGGCACCAGCCGCGACGAAAAGCTGTTCGACCGCATCGGGAAGATGTGCCGCGTTCCCGGCCGTTTGCGCGCTCCGCCATGCGGCATCACAAGCGCATTGCGCAGTTCGGTGGCCCCGTTGCGATACTTCTCCGTGTCGGTTCTGACATCGAGCAAAGGCGAGAGTTCGCCGGCGGTGAAGTTCGTGATTAGCGCGGTTGCTTTCGGCATGGCTCAGAACCTCGAATAGAGCCAGGCGGTGTTATCGATCGGATCGCGGGGAGCCCCTTCCTGTGCATCGATCGTCATCGCGCCGGATGCCAGCCGGTTGCGCTGCTCGATCAGATCCGCCTTCAGCGAACCGTTGTCGGCAAGCGGCATGCACATGAGGATGGCGAGATCGAACGACAGTAGCTGCACGAACAACGGGTCATATTCGCCGACGGCCGTGACGCGGGCGATGTATTCGATGCCGAAGCCCGTCGTGTCGGTGAAGATGTACCGTCCCTCGACGCGGTAATCGTGAACGCAGCCCTGCGCCTCGATCGATGTGCGGATCACCTTGAGGCAGTAAGGGTCTGTCGGGAGCTGGTAGGCGTATTGATATTCGAAGGGGATCGTCACGTCGCCAGCCGCCGCGAGATTTGGCGAGCGCTTCACGGCAAAGTTCCACGGATGCGAGCGCAGCAGCGCATCCCGTGTGCTGTCATAAAATATCTGTGTCAGTTCGCCCTGTCGGCTGTTCTCGCCAACGGCTGTGATCGGGTCTTGCCCGAGATGTCCCAGCAGCGCGAGATTGCAGATGGCAACGTGCGACGTGATCGTCACGGCGTCCCCCTAGCGGTGAGAAGGGAGCGGCGGCCCGTAAAGAGCCGCCGCCGTTGCTTAGTCGAGGGTGTAGTAGAGGCAGACCGTGAGCGTGCCGCCGACGTTCGCAGCGGCGTCTTTCAACGTCGCGCGAACGAGAAGCGGCTGCTTCGGGTCGGCTGCCTGGCCGCTGACGAACTGCCAAAGCGCCTTGCCGGCATTGGCAATGTCCGCAATGAAGGCTTTCGAACCTGCCGACGTGACATCGGCATCGGCGAAAAAGCCGTCGTCGTCGGGCGTGATGCCCGTGCCGGCGTATCCGGTCGGGTTGAACAAACCCAAGTCGAGCGTGGGCGATCCGGTGCTGGCGAGATCGTCCCAATAAATCTTGGAGTCCGGCGTCAAACGTGCGTTCGACGGCAGAACGGCGAGATCATAGGTGCTGGTTGCCGCAGCGGCGGCAGTGACTTCAACGGTTTCGATCCAGCAATGAAGGTTTCCGCCGCCGAGCCCGGGCGCCGCCATCTGCTTCGGCGACGCTGCGTTCGGCGTCATGACGAGAGAACCAAGGAGTGCTTCGGCCATTGTCGTATTCCTTGAAAGGTTGAATTCGTGAAGGAGGGATTGTGGAGAATTTCCACAATCCCGGTCAGCCTAGGGATCAGCCGCCAGGTCCGGCGTCCGCCTTGCACTCGATGTAGCCGATCATCGGCTCCTGCATGCGCGTCGCGCCCATGTCGATGTCGGAGTAAACCTGCAACGGCTGGCCGACTTTCGTTTTCACGTAAGTCATGTCCACCCGCAGATCCTGCCCGAGAGCCAGCTTGCAGCCGCGCTTGTGCCAGAACGGGATCTTGTCGTACGTGCCGTCGTTCTGGATGCGTTGCGTGTCGACGAACTTGAAGCCGACGAACGTGTCCATGTCGCCCTGCACGAGCGACTTGACCATGTTGTAATCGGCGCTCGTCGCCTTCGTGGTGCCGAGCAGGCTTTCCATCGCGGCGGCATTGACGCCGACGAAACGCTCTTCTTTCGGCACTTCGTACTTGTCGAAGATCGCCTTCGCCCGGCGCAGCTTGGCGACGTTGAGCCCGTAAGCCGCGTCCGACACGCCCGCTTCGCGGACGTTGTTCGCGACCTTCATGTTCGTGCTGTCGAAGCTGACCTGGGTCCCGCCAGTCGTGCCGGTATAGGCGGTGCCGAGCATCGCAGTCAGGATGATGTCGTCCAGATCGGCGCCGAGAGCATCGGCCTGCGCCGCTGCATATTCGCTCGACGGATCGGTCAGCATCCGGATCTTGTCGTCGCCGTCGATCAGGTCCGAAGCATAGCGAAGCGCGGTCGTGACCATGCGCCGTGCGTGCTCGGTGTTGCTGTACTTGATATCCTCGTGACGGGAGTTCTTGCCGTTCGAGGCAACCTTGCCGATCTGATCGAAGAAGGCCTGCTTGCCTTTGATCATCTCGACAGTAACGAAGGCGCGCAGCTTCGAACCGCGCTGACGCAGCAGCGTGTCGAGGTTCGCGCTGTACATGTCGACAAAGTTCTTTGTGATTTCGACGGACATGGGCCCGGCTCCTGATAAGCTCGCTTGGCGAGCATGGTCGACTTGCGTCGAACATCAGACCGGGGGCTCGGTCGTGTTCTTAGCTTGTGAGGCTGTGAACACCACCGGGCTCGATTATCGAGTTGTCCAGGGTTGGCACCTACGGAGAGGATCGTGGGCTCTTTCGAGTTGTCCCGTATCGCGTCGATCCGTCGTGACGCGATGAGAGATGCGCTGATTTGTTTTTTCTGTCTAGAGACTTTTTGACTGCTACCATTCTCCAACGTCTGAGACGGACAACGTGTGGCCTCGCGGGCCTCGCTGGTAGCGTGAATGGTAGCGGTAGCACGGACGCTACCATTCACAGAGGAAGCCCTTATGCGAAAGAAGCAATCCATGACCGTGGTAGCGCTAGCTGCCACGAAGGGAGGCGTCGGCAAGACGACGCTAGCATCAGCCCTCGCCGTACGCGCTGCGCAGGATGGCGGCAAGGTAGCGCTACTGGATGCCGACCCGCAGGAGTCGCTGTGGCGGTGGTGGGAATTGCGCGGCCAGCCCGAGAGCCCGAAGATCCTCGAAATCGACGCCAACGCCGAAGCGCTCGCTCTGCTGATCGCGGAAGGCTGGCGCTATGTGTTCATCGACACGCCGCCGGCGCTGTTCGACCGGATCGAGAGCGCCATCTACGTTGCCGATCTCGTCCTGATCCCGACGCGGGCCTCCGCGATCGACATTGAAGCCGTCGACGACGTCGTCGATCTCTGCAAGGACAATGGCAAGAAGTTCGCTTTCGTACTGAACGCCGTCCTGCCCGGCTGGGGATCGCTGACGGACTCCGCCGCCAATTACCTCAAGAATCACGGCACTGTGCTGACAGAGCGCATTGGGCTCCGCAAAAGCTACGTCTCGGCTATGACGGTCGGCAAGACCGGCGCCGAGATCGACCGCAACGGCGTCGCCAAGGCCGAGATCGACCGCCTCTGGAAGTCTGTGCAGAAGCTCACCCAGAAGGCGCCGACGAAGTCGAGGGCGCGATAATGGATCAGGACGAAGAGGATCTGACGAAGCTATGGGGCAAGAACACAGTAGCGAAGGAACGGCGCGGTGGTCGGCGCGCGCGAGAATTGCAAGTGCTTTCGGCTGGCGGCCGGCGCGCAATGCGCGGCGGGGAAAAGAAGGACGCCCAGCTCAACCTGAAAATCCGGCCGAGCCTGAAAGCGGCGATCGTGGCCGCGGCGATTGCCGAACGTCTGTCGCTGGCGGAATATCTGGAGAAGCTGCACAACGAGCACGTGGCGGCTCAATCCCAGTAAGCGAAGCCAAGGATGCGCTGATGGCGGTGTGTGAGGCCATGAAAGCGGCGTCGATCGCGCAGCGGCCGCCCGGCAAAGTGGCGAAGTTCCTTGTGGAGCGATTGACGCCGGCTCCGGGTCATCGGCTTTCGCTCTATGACATGCAGGATGGCTACCGCGCCTGGTGCCAGCAGAACTATGTTCCGGCTTTACCGCCTGCCGCGTTCATTGCGGAACTCAGCCGCCTTGTGCGGCAGACGGAGATCGAGACGCTGCACGAAGGCGATTACGTCTACTGCCTAGACGTGAGGATATGATGGTAGCATCGACGCTACCATCAACCGTTAAGCAGCAGCTACCGGCCGCGAGTTATAGAGCGTCTGAAGTTCTGCCACCAACCGCTTGTGGTCCGGATGATCGGCGTTGAAGAGCGCCTTCTCGTTGGTCTTCCGGAACTCCGCGATCTTCGCTTCGATCTCGGCGGGCGCCATTGCCTGCGACGTCCGCGGATCTTTGAGCTTGCTATCGCCCATCATCTCTTTGCCGATCTTCGTGAACAGCTTGATGATGCGCGGGTCGTTGCCGAGCCCTGATGTATCGAGATATTGCGATAGTTCCGGGTCGCCGAACTCCTTCACTACGCTCCGCGCGATCTCTGCGTTACCGTTGAACGCATCGCCCCATTCCTTCTTGAGCGAGTCTTCGGCGCTTGCGCGACCGTCCGTGACGATCTTCTGCCACGCCGCGACCTCTTCCATGCGCGTCTTAAAGTAGAGATCGTAGGCGTTCGCGAACTGCTTCTGGTTCCAGCCGTTCTGATGCGCGAAGTTGCGCAGCAGCTTTTCCCCGGCTTCGTCGTATGTCACGCCTTCCGGCATCTTCTCCGGGCGTTTGACCTCGTAGGCCTCAGCATTGGCCGGGCGTCCGAGCGCATCCCACACCTTGCCGAATTCCTCATCCGACTTCGGCACGACGAGCTTGTCACGCCCGATCGTCTGCTGCAGGTTGACGTAGCTCTGCAAAGCGACGTTCGGGTCGACCGTGAACTTGTCGTCCATGAACTTCTTGATCGACGGATCTTCGCGAAGGTTTTCCGGTACGTTCCATCTCGAACCGTCCGCAGGAGCGGCAGGCGCTGGCGCCGGTGCTGCCGGTGCAGCAGGTTCCACGCTTGCCGCAGGAGCGGCGGGCACTGCCGGTGCGGCCGGCTCCGTAAGTAGCGTCGACATAAATCCCCCTATGCCATCATCATGTTGTCAATTGCACCTGCGGTATCCCAAGCATCCGTGTCGAAATGCTCAGGCCGCAAGCCCAGCATCTTCGCAATGCGCAGCGCAACGTTGCGCTCGCCCTGCCGCTTGCCGATCTCGTAAAGATCCTTGCCGTCAATCTCGTGGTAGACGTTGCAATAGGTGAAGATATCGGCCTTCACCTTCTCGCCGAAAACCGAATTGAAGACGACGCGATAGGCTTCCGACAAATCCCGCCCGATGTCAGCGCGCGTGCGGCGGCGCTTCGTCGTGCGCGGAATGATCGGCACCGACGTCGCAACGATATCAGGCGCTTTCGCCGGCTTCTTCGCGAGAACCGGCGCTGCCTTCTTCTTCATTCGACGCTTGCCCTTACGACGCGGTTTCTTCATTGCGGACGACTTGCCCCCTGTGCTGCACCGGACAGCGCCGGCGCGATGCGTTTCACCAGTTCACCCATGTCGAGGCCGCCGCCTGCGTTCGCGTCTGCAAGCTGTTTGACGGCGCCGGCGCCCTTTGCCGTGGCGTCCGCGATCGGCGCCGCCGCTGCAATGCGCTGCTGCTGCGCTTCGGCGGCAGCGAGAACCTGCATCTCATCGTCGGTGTTGAGCAGTTCCGGGTCGTTGTTGAGGACATCCCAGAGGTAATCGACGAGGCGCTCCATGTTCACCCGACGCTTGATCGCTTCGATCGCCAGCGGCCCGAGCTGCCCGAGATACTGGAACGCCTGGTTCAAGCCTGCGAGTTGTTCTTGTTTCTGCGCATTGGCGAGCGGCGACACGAATTCGACGGTCACCTGCTGGTCGTTGATCTCTTCCGGCGCCGGCGGGATCTTGCCGCGACGGCTGAGAATGCCATAAACGCGGTTGATCATCGGCCCCAGCATCTCGCTATCGAGGCGTCCGATGTTCGGGCCCTGGAGCCGCATGCGCTCCGTGCGGCGCATCTGAGCTTCGCCGAGCGTCATTTCGCGCTCGTCAACAATCTGCAGCGTGTCGTTGTTGAAGATCGTCCTGATGCGGTTGCGGAGATTGTCCATCTCCGAAAGCGTGATGGGCAGCTTGTCCGTTGTTGGCTCAAGCATAATCCCTTCATTGGGATTGCCGCGCCAATAGTTGATCGCGCCCGGAACCGTGCGCTGCTGTCCGAGAATGCCGTCATCGCGCAGGTAGCGCGGCGGGTTCGCCATCTTCTGCATGATCTTGATGGTTTCGCACATCATCGATTGCAGCATCTTGACGTCTGGGAGTGCCGACATGCCCGGCGAACGGCCGTAGATTTCGCCAGCGGCTTTGCGCCATCGTGCTACGACGAAGGGAAACTCCGGGAAACCGCCCTCTTCCAGCAGCGTGCACGTCTCGACTTCGAAGTAGCACGAGGTGAACGGCATGTTCTTGCGGCCACGGCCCTTCGCGTTCGGGCGCGGCTCAACAGCGTGGCAAACCTCAATGCACTCGTCGAGCTTGCCCTTCTTGTAGTAATCCTTGACCTTGGCGGAGGCGTTCTTCGCCCACTCCGGATCGTCCATGATCTGCCGCACCGTGTACGGGTAGCAGGCGTACAGCGTGTCGATCACGCCGTCGGCGTCTTCAGCGATGTAGCAGCGGGAAAGCGCCTTGGACTGAAAGAGCAGACCGCCCTTTGCAGTCTCACCGATGAAGATCACGGCGGTGCCGAACGCGCCCATCTCCATGTAAAACTCATCGAGGCATGGCGTGATGCCGGTGCCCGGCGCGTACATTTCGGCATAAAGCGACTTCTCGACCTTCGACACCCACTGTTTCACAGCGTCGATGTCGTTCAGATCATCATCAACCATGCGCAGGCTGAACCACTTCGAAGCTGGGTTCGTCGCAAGCCCGTGCATCGACGCGGCCAGCAGTTCGTTCGCGGTGATGCCGGTGCTGTCGAACACCCGCGTCATGCGCTTTTCGCCGACTGGTCGCTGCCCGACGAAGCCCATGCCGTTCGGATAGATGACCTCGGCGATCTCTTCGAGATGGCTGTTCAGCGTGCCGCGGTCGGCCTTCAGCTTTGAAAGCCGCCGCTTATACTTGTCGACTGCCGTATCAACCGGCGCTTTCGACGTTTCCGCTGCTTCTGCCATCTCGAATGCTCCGATTGAAGCGGCTTAGCCGAGCGTCGATTTGTACGTCGGTGCGGCCGTCGTCACGCCCAGCGGGCTGGTCGCGATCGTGTCCGCTGACTGTGCGCCTGCAGCCGCCTGCTGACGACGACGAGTGCCGTCAATGTTGGCGTCACGCTGTGTCGGCATTGCTGTTGCCTGCGGCTTGATGTTCGGCATAGAGGGCGAGAAACACATGGCCGGTCCTTTCACATGTTAAAGGCGATAGTCCATAACGCCAGAACGACAGAGAACATTGCGATACCAGCGAACGTCCACTTCAGAAAAGACGCTCGGTATTCATAGAGCGGATCACCGCCGCGACTTACCTCAGCGACGAAATTCACCACCCACGATGCCAGAGCCGCGATCAGGGCCAGTGCCATCAATCGCCCATCGTTGGAGTGGATGCCCCACCCGAAGATCATCGCGACGATGAGGATTCCGTTGTTTGCCGTTATCATGCTGCTTTCTCCCTCAAGAGTTTCGAGCCTTCTTGGGCGAACCAGACAAATCGCTGGTAAGCCTTCTGATCCTTGCCATAGCCCAGCATCGGCGGACCTTCCGGACGGGCGCCGAGCGTCCGCAAAAAGCGGTGTGCTTCGTGATGGTCTTCGTGGCTGTCGCATTGCAGCCGGCGACCGCCGAACTTCTCGATGACTTCTGGGAGCGTGTCGCGGAGCCAGCGCAGGCAATCCTTCGCGCACTGCTTGAAATCGTCGGTGCCCATAAGCGCGACTTGCCACACGCCAGGACGATATTCCGCGAGCCCGACGATCGCCGAGGGCTTGCCATCGTGCCAGACAACGCGAGCGCGGCCGTTCGTGCCGAACGTCTGCATGATCTGAAGCGCCAGCAAAATCGGCGAGTTATGCGGCAGCAACCCGTATATCTCCTGCTGATCTGCAGGGCGAAGGCCGAGGCAGACATACGTCACGCTCGCCATGTCGAGTTCGGTCATCATCGCGGGTATCCGTGCCAAATCTTTTCGCGAACAGAGAGCCAATGCAGGAAGCGGCCCCAGCGGCTCGCGCGCGGGGGAACCTTCTCGCGCCAATAGCGGAAGCCGATGCGGCACACAGGGCAATGGTCGAGTGCAGGTGCATCGGAATTGCATGCCGGGCACCAGCCGTGGAACATGCGATATCGGCCACGGATCTTGCGCGGGAAGAGCATCATGCGAACGGATCCCAGGTTTGCTCCGACGGGCGGAACTGCGGTTCGGGCTGCTTGTTCGGTATTGGGTTCGGGTTCGCCGCGTTCATGTGGTGCGCGTAGCCGGGCTGCGAAGCGCCGAAGATATCGTAATCGCTGTGCGTCACGGCCTGCCGCGTCGGCGCCGGTTGCGTTCGAAGCTGCATGGCAAGCTCGCCAAATGCGTCGGCGAAATGCGAAGACCAATCGTGCTTCGGCGTTTTGCGGGGAGTGCGATTCTTTTCGTCGTAATCGACGTGATAGGAGCGCAGCGCTTCCAGGCCTTGCGCCACCAGGCGTTGATCAAAGACGCAGAGCGGCAGGAAGTTGCGAACCGCGTTGATGCGCTCACCGACGTCCCGCTGTGTTCCCGGATGGATCGGGCGCAGGCCGATGCCTTCGAGCGTCTCGCGCCGCGTGCGCGCGAACGTCAGTTCATGCTGCTCGACGTCGTGCGGCAGGTAATGAGCGGCGTAGACGTAGGGCCTTGCCAGCACGTCCCGCGCAATGTCGACCAACGCGCGGTTGCGCTGCTCATAGCAATCGATGATGCGGATTTCGCGCCCAACGATCTGCGCAAACCAAATCGCCGTCGCGTCGTCGTAACCGAGATCCCACGCGGTATAGACCGGATAGTTCGGATTATACGGAACGGCCGTGATGCGGCCGTCCTGCTCAAGCCGCGAAATGATGCGAGCGTAATAGGCACCGAAGATCGCGGCCGAGAAGCTGCAAAGGTATTCCTGGTTGTAAAGGTTCTCGCCGTCTTCCTCGCCATAAAGCGCGATCAGATCGCTCTTGATGCTTTCGAGCTGCTTTTCGCTGAAGACGTTCGTGTGCTGCACGCCCTGGAGTTCACCGTGCCAGCCCTCTTGCGTTTGGCTGGCCTGGTAGAACTTGTAACCGTGGTTTTTGCCGCGGGGCGTATAGACAAACGCAGCCCAGCCACCGTTTCTTTCCAGTACCGGCGCCAGAAAAGCCCAGGCCGAAGGGTTTGCCAGAGGCCATTCTGAAAGACAGACTCCGACCGGCGGGGAGCCGACGAGGGAGTTGTAATTGTCGGAGCCGACGACTTGCCACGTGCTGCCGCACTTGAAACGGATGAACATCTCGTTTTCGTTCGTGCTCGCGCGGATCGCTTCGGGGAACGCCTCGTCGATGCGGCGACGGCCCGTGTCTTCGTTGACCGCTTGCCAGATGGCTTTGCGCCCTTGCGCTGCTTCCGGCAGCAGGTGCCAGTACGTGCCCGTGCGCTCATGTGCTCCAATCCCTGTCCAGTTGAGCATCAATTCATCTTTGCCCCAACGCCGGTGACAGACGGCAACACCGCGTTTGCCTCCGCCGCTGAAGTATTCCCAGAACTTTTCCTGATAGACGCGCGGCTTCCAGTTGTTATGCGGAAGCGTGATCACCGCCGGCGCTCTGCCCTTCGGCGTGCGGCCCGTGCTTTTGACAGCGGTTTTCGTGATCTTTGTCACCGAGACGCCGCCCCAAGAAAGTTCTCCGGTTTGCCAGCAATGCGCGACGTCCACTCGTGCCGATCGTTTCGCAACCTCGCAATCATCGGCGGATAGACCCACCGGCCGTTCTCATCGAGGGTGACAGCCATGTCGCCAGCGCGTCGGCGGTAGTGTTCGCCGAGAAGCCTTACCGCGCACATCGACGGCAACTCGGAGCGCGCGACGCATTCTCCGCGATTGGAGGTTCGCGAGACGTCGGCGAAAGCGATATAACCGCGAATGCGGCCCCGGTTTCGCTGGCGCAAATAGCCGATGACCACGCCGCGATCGTCGCGTACGATATCCACCCGCGTCGTGGTCATGCCGCCCTCCGAACATCGCTGAAGCGGGAGTGTTCCTCATCGAGAAGCGCGCGAAGCCGCGAGATATCGCTGCTTTCGACGTACCAGCCGGCGGCGTATTCGCTTCTGATCTGGATCGAGAACGGCGCCAGGATGCGCCGCAGTTCCATCACGTGATGACGGACCCGCGCATCCGCCGACACCGGCCCGCCGTTCGGATCGTCGCCGTAGAAGGCCGCGATCAGTTCCGCTGTCGGCACATGCCGCCCTTCGAGCAGCAGCCTGCCCAGCGTGCGTTTCGCTGACGTCAGCCGCGGAAGCATCATGCTGCCTCCTTGCGGTGCGGGTTCTTGCTGATGTTGATCGTCAGATTGCCGGTGATCTCGGCGTCGACCTTGTCGCGCCATTCCGCCGGCTTGCGGTTCTTGAGCCAGAAGATACACGCTGCCGTTTCCGGTGCGGCCTTTTCCCGATATGGCGCCTCGATTATCGATCCTTCATGCTGAAAGATCTTTACGGCGTCGTATTCGTAGCCAATTGCGCGCTGATATAAACTCCGCTCGACTCTCGCGTCGGCTTCCACGCGCGAGAGTTTTATGGCGCTCGAAAAGCTCGGATAAGTCACTTGCCAGAGCCAAAGCGTCGATGTCGATATCTCGAAGAATTTCGACAAATCCGCATCGGTCGCGCCCAATTTGCAGAGCTTCGCGGCCTGCTTCGCGAATTCGGTCTTGTATTTCGTCGGGCGCCCAATCTTTTTCCCAGCTTCCGGCGGATCAAGTGGGGTGTGCTCTTCGGCGGCCTTTGTCGCCTCGATGTCTTCCTCGCTGGCGCCGCGCAAGCGCTTTTCCGCGCGATCAGCCGCAGCTTTCACACTGGCCTTGACGGGTCTGCGCGGGCGTCGCGCCATCGGAAAGTCTCCCCCTGAGTTCCCCTTGTAGGGACGGCAGACGGCGTAGCCCCCACCGCCTGACGTCCCCCCACCCAAGGAGAGCGCCTATACAGCGCTATTCAGCCTTGTTTGATTTGCTTCGGAGAAATCAATAAATATCCAATTTTATTCCAACACATTTGCCCGATTAGGCCGCCCTGCGCACCACGTTAGCCGCCGCACGGCGTCGAGCCATATTCGCGACCAGGGCCACTTTCTGGCTCAAATCGAAATCCACTTCCTTGAGTTTTTTGATTTTGCGATTTGCCCACCAGACCGATTGCTGATCACGTTTCATTACGCGCCCAATTCGGCGGAGCGTCATTTCGAATTCGGCTATTGCGACGTGCATCGCGACATGGCGCGCAAAGGCCACCGACGGCGCGCGGGACTTCCCGACCATCAAATCCATCGGCACGCGGAAGACTTCGCCGGCGGCGGCGCGGACGTCAGCAACGCGAACGCGCGGCGGCCGTGATGGTACCGAAAGCGGTTTCGTTACCGTCTGTCGCGGGCCGCAGTTCTGCGCCCACCATTCCGGGGTAAACGGTTCCGCCGTGACGTGCTTCGGGCAAAGGCCCGTCGTAAACTCGTCGTTGCGGCGCTTGCCCTTGATGGTCCGGCATTCGTCGTGAAGGTTGAGCACGGCGCGGCGCCGGCGCACCGACCGCTCGGAAATCCCGAGTTTGTCGGCGATATCGCCCGCAATCCATTTTGCCTTCGTCAGTTCGATGATGTCCGCGTCGAAGCGGTCGCCGATCACAAAGCGTTTCATGCGACAGTACCCTCCCCAGACGGAGGGCATTCGCTCTGGGTGTGCAGGTAACCCTCCGCTCGCGCCTCGCAGGCGACGTCATCGCGGCCGATATCTTCGAGGTATCGGATCCACGTCTCCCAAGTCGGATCGCTCTTGCGGATCGTGAAGGATGCCCGACGGGAGGGGGGCGAGGGTTGCGGCTGGGGCGATCGGGCAGGCCCGACCGATGCCAGAATTGCGCGCGCCGAAATCAGCCGCGCATTCGGTGTTGGAAGATCGATAGGTGCATCGGCACCTTCCGATTGCAAACCCGCCTTCACTTCACTTCGAACGCCGACGTCGTCCGTAATTGATCTTTGATCTAACGCGCGCGCGTTCTTTGTAATGGGGGTTGTCCAATCAGGCTGGACAATGTTGTCCAATCTGTCTGGACAACCCTTTTCGGGGGGTTGTCCAATCTGCTTAGACAACCCCGACGGGTTGTCCAATCTGTCTGGACAACCCCCATCTCCTTTTGCTGGCGCGTCAATACGAATTCTGTAATGGCAGTAAGGAGATCGCGTCTGTTGTTTGGTGCGCTTTTCGACATAGCCCCACTGCACCAATTCATCGAGACGCGGATTGACCGTCGATCGCGCCATTCCGATCCCATCTGCAATGTCTTTTTGACCGCAGATGCACCAGCTCCGCTGCGTATTCACGCGACCGAGAAGAATGAGAATTCGGAAGTGCGGTTCTTTGATCCGTCTGTCGCGCGCTGCGCGCGGCGGCACGATCGAATAGCGGGCGTCATCCCATTCTTCGAGATGCTGGAGTTTCGCGCGCTGCATGCGCGGCGCTTGTGGTTTCCTCTTGGCCGGCTTTCGCACGGTCGCCCCCAAATTATTCAGGAGCGATTCTTGACCCCCAGCGCGAACGCGCGTAGGTACAAGAAGCGTCCCGGTTGATCCCCGACGCTCGAAAACCAGCCGTGGTGGCTGGGTCATTCACACCGATCCCCGCGAAGGATCCTGATATTTTCGACCCGCTTCGAGCCTGCCAGCTCCGAGCGGGTCTTTCATTTCGATCCAGAAAAAAGGATCGCGCCGGATATCGGCGACGATCCAGTTCTGGGGACTAGGAAACGCCCGTGCCGGTCGCCCCAGCGCCACGGCGAACGGGAGCGGTCGGCGTCAATTCCTGTTGCTTTCTGAACGTTTTGGCCTTGATACCGGCGAGCATTTCGTATGAGACGGGAATCCCGCGCTTCTGTGCCGCCGGTACCAGCGTGGCCCAGCGCCGAGAACTCACAGAGTCACGGTGATACATGACCTGCGCATTCACGTCGGTGACGCCCATGTCGGCGACGAAGTCCTTACGGCTCGGCCAAGCGTCGATGATTTCCCGAAACGAGTTCATGCTGTGGACAATACCAAACGTGTTGCAAAAATCAATACGAAACGTATTGACGATACAGCTAGGGTTGAGGCATGACTGACTCACCCGCTGACATGCTACGCAAAGCTCGGATTGAACGAGGGTTCAAAAAGGCCGTCGATGCTGCGCAGCACTTTGGCTGGAACGTGAGCACCTATCGCAGCAACGAAAACGGCTCTCGGCCGATAACGAAAACACAGGCCGTGAAGTACGCGCAGGAGTACGGGCTCAATGTCGGAGCCCTTCTCAATCTGAACGGAGTAGATAAAACTGAGGGCAACACTGAGCATATCTTTGTGGGCGGGGAAGCGGCAATGGGAGTGTGGCGCGAGGTTGGGCTGAGAAACGATAAGGTTCAGCGTTTGGCGGTACCCAAGGGCAAGAAGAAAACCCCGGCCCGCAAAGGCGTTCCGGTCACCGACGAGAGCGTCAACCTCGCCATCGGTATGGGTGAGACCGCGATCTATGTCGAATGGGATGTCGATGCAGACCAGCTCGTGCCGGGCATGCTTGTCTATGTCGAGCGAACCCGCGGGGATCTCTTTGAGCGCTCCATCCGCAGGGTGGAACTGATCGGAGATCACAAATTCCGGCTCACACCCTTCTCGAACGTCCCCAAATATGTTGAGGCCGTGAGTTATCCACCGAAATCCGGTGAAACAATTTTACTTATCGGCAAGGTGATCGGGAAATACGTCGAATTCGACTAAGGAGCTGTCCGCCTTTCCCGGCGTTCCTGCTCTCTTCGAAGTCGTTGCTTCTCAAGATCTTCAGCCCGCGCATTATCACGGAATTTATTGAACAAGCTCCGCTGATAGAGCCCTGCCGCGACGAGGCTCAGCCCGATCGCACAAAGCATTCCAGCCTCGAACGGGCCCATATCCCGCACCGCTGCCGGTGCCCAGTTCCAGGCGGCGCCGACGATGGCGGATGCCGCCCCAATACACATCAGTATCAGCCCATCATCGGGCGTCCGTCTCTGATCCATCTGTGATTCCCTCCCCGGTCGAGATCCTACGACTGTTGCGATCGATCGCAAAATCACCCTGTGCAAACTTTTTTCTAAATTCGATACGAAACGTATTGCTTTGTCCGAAACAATACAATATGTATTGTGTAAGAGACTGATTTGGACGCGCTTGAGCGCCAACGGACAAAGCCAATGACGAGTTCTGAAGAAGCCTACGAGATGTGCCAGGGACGGCGCGATGCCATCGCTGGTGTGCCGTGCCAGGAGTATTGGAGCTTCCCGCGGAAGCAGGCCTGGTTCTGGTGCAACCTCTACCGCATCCTTCGGCAAAGTGGGGCGGGAGCGAATGATGATCAGCCATCGTTCGTTTCTGCCCCCAGGAGGGCCGCATAATGGCTCACCTGACGCGAAGCGAAAAACTCTACCTGGCCGCCGCTGCCAAGGCCGAACTGCTCTACCTCCCCTGGGCCTTCGAACGTGACGGGGCGTGCTTCAAGGTTGTTCGGTCCCTGATCGAGCGCGGGTTGCTTGATCACATCCAGAAGCCGATGGGCGTTTTCCTGATCACGTCACCGACGGGATTGGATGCTTTGGCTGGGAGGGTGGCATGACCTTCTGGCTGTCTTTATTGGCGATCATCGCCTTCTACGGCTTCATCCTCATCCTCATATGGGACGAGGCGTTTCCCCGCGAAACTGCGGAGGCCAAAGCGGCGCGGCTACGGCGCGAGCAAGAACACGATCAAAGGATGGAACACGCCTACGCTCGGCGGAAGGCGCGGCGGGAGGCTTGGGAACAATGAGCCCCGCCCTTCAAGTCGAACCCGGTGACTACGACAATGCTGAAGATCCGCGCAACCGGCTGCTCGACGGCTTCGAAGCTGCCTTGGAAGCGATGCTTGCCACGGCCGAGGCCAACGACTGCAAGTTCCAATTCCTGCAGCGGCTGGCGCGGCACTGCCCGCAGCCGGCGCCCGAGCCGACGGTGGCGACCGTTCAACCCGATGCCAACGCCGAACTCGAGCTGACGATCGTTATCGGTGCCTTCACCCGCCTGATGCGCCGCGATCTTTCCGGCGTCGAGCACAAGGTTGTCGCTCAAATGAAAGAGCGCGCCTCTGCCGAACTTCAGGCCCTCAAGCTCGCGAGGGGTGCCTGATGCCCGAGGTTCCCTACGCCGCCCAATGGATGCGAGGCGTCGGCGCCATGCTGCTGCGCAACGCTTTGATGCTTGAGGCTGAGTTTGGTACCGCCGGCATCATCCCACCCGATCAGGCCGCCAAGGCCGAGAAACTGATCGAAGCCTGCAAGGACGTGTTGCGCGCTGAAAGCGCCTGGCACGGCTCCGCCATGGCTGACATTCTGCTGGGGAAGACCGACTGATGTGCACCGATGCTCTGAAGGACTATCATGATCGGCTCCGCGAGGACTTGAACCGCGACCCGGTCGACTGGAACCCCGATGTGCCGGCGAGCGAGATCGAAGAGGCGCAGCCGCGTCCCGACTTCGAAGTTCGCCTGGAGTGCATCCTGAACGACATCCGCGTGATGCTCGTCTCCAAGAACACCGCTTACGGGAATTCGGCGCTCGACCCCGTCCGCATCTTCTCCACCACCAACCCTGTCGAACAGATCAAGGTTCGCATCGACGACAAGCTGTCCCGCCTCGTGCGCGGGTCTGCTGCTGGGGAAGACGTGGCGACCGATCTCATCGGCTACCTCATCCTTCTTCGTATGGCGCAGGACATCGAGATGGAGAAGCGCCGTGGCTAAGCGCGACTATATCCGTCTCAAGGTCCAGCTCGCCGCGGCACTCTGCCAGATTGCAGATATCCCATACGAGGACGCCAAGGCCATGACGCCGGATCAGGTCATCAGCCTGTTTCATCTTGATCACGGCATCTATCACACATGGGACGGCCCCGACGAACATTGGAACCTTCGCTGGCGTCCGATCTTGGAGCACCGGGCGAAGACCGCGAAGGTCGACGCACCCGCCATCGCCAAGGGTCGGCGCATCACCGCAGCGAACGAAGAATTCCGCCAACGTATTCTCGCCAAGACCTTCGGAACGCCAGAGCCGAAACCGCGCAAGCAAAAGCGCCAGTGGCCGAGCCGCCCATTCCCGAACCGCAAGGCGATCGAGCGGAGGGCGCGCGTATGAGCGGCACCGTTTCACTGCTTCGCGCTGTCGAACTCGGCCGTGAAATGCGGATCAAGCAGGAGGCCTATTTCCGTCTGCGGACCCGCGAAAGCCTGATCGCCGCCAAACAGGCAGAACGCACGTTCGATCGCGTTGCGGGTGAGGCGTTGCGGGTGCACGACGAAGAACAGCAGGCCACCCGATGAGCGCGCGCATGGTCCTGACAATGGTCCTGATCTCGGCGGCGGTGGGCCTCTTCGAGATTATCGCGATCGGCTACTGGCTCAACACCTATGGAGGCGGCCTGTGATCATCAGCGCATTCGCATCGATCCTGAAATTCTCCGGAGTGTGGCTGCTGCTCGTCGCTTGCGCGGGGATGAGCCGAGCATCGCAGGCGCAGGTACCAACACATCATTTGTAATTCACCGCGTGCCGGCGCCTCGCGGATTTTCTGGGGCCGAGGGAAACTGAAATGGTCAATCATCCGAACAGAAACAAGAACGGAAAAGAGCGTGCAGTTCTCGTGACGACCGCGCATCGCGGTGTGTTCTTTGGCTACGCCGAAGAAACCGCCGGACAGACGATCAAACTGCGCGCCGCCCGCAATTGCCTCTATTGGCCGTCCGAGAACAAAGGCTTCATTGGGCTCGCGTCGATCGGGCCTTTGAAATCAGCCCGGGTCGGTCCCAGCGCCGACATCGAACTTCGCGACATCACCTGTGTCGCTGAATGTTCAGAGGATGCTGTGAAGGCGTGGGAAAGCGCTCCCTGGTCGCGGTGAGGTAATCCGATGACAACCGCGACCATCTTGAGGGGCGAAGCCCCGAAAGGCTACGGCTACGGCTACGGCTACGGCTACGGCTACGGCTACGGCTACGGCGACGGCGACGGCTACGGCGACGGCTCCGGCTACGGCGTAGCC
>Ga0256904_1000076_pt1 | contig 33178 bp, 33 predicted proteins | sample MC6MC0742MT_FD_190199 | JGI IMG/M metagenome (GOLD analysis project Ga0256904, IMG submission 190199) | Metatranscriptome of enriched soil aggregate microbial communities from Iowa State University, Ames, United States - MC6-MC0742-MT... | ecosystem: Environmental > Terrestrial > Soil >...
ATGCGCTGACGCTGACCGCCCGAAAACTCATGCGGAAAGCGATCAGCGGCGGCAGGCGAAAGCTCGACCAGTTCGAGCAGTTCACGCGCCTTCGCATGCGCCTGCTTTTTTGGCATACCATGGACAATTGGTCCCTGTGCAATCAGGTCAACGACGCGGCGGCGGGGGTTGAGTGACGCCATCGGATCCTGAAAGACCATTTGAATATCTTTGCGCATGGCGCGAACTTCACGTCCGCTTACGCTCAGAAAATCACGGCCATTCACATCGACTTTGCCGCTGTCAGCTGCAAGAAGTCGTGTCACGATCCGCGAAACTGTGGTTTTCCCCGATCCGCTTTCGCCAACCACGCCCAGCGTCTCACCCTGCCTCAGTTCAAACGACAAGTCTTTGACGGCAGGCACAGCGCTGCGCTTGCCGCTGAACAAACCACCTTGCGCCTTGAAAGTCTTGCGCAGGTCGCTGGCTTTCAGAATGACAGGCTGGCTATTGACTGATTGCTTCACCTCTGGTGGCGTCAGCGCTGGAACCGATGCGATTAGCGCCTGAGTGTAGGGATGCTGCGGGTTGTTGAGGACTTCCTGGGCAGGTCCCTCTTCGACCAGCTGACCAAGACGAAGCACTGCAACACGATCCGCTATTTCCGCCACCACGCCAAAGTCGTGGGTGATGAATAAAATGCCGGTATTGTGTTCGCGTTGAAGATCCCGGATCAGCTTCAGAATTTGCGCTTGTGTGGTTACATCGAGGGCAGTTGTCGGTTCATCGGCAATGATGAGGCGCGGTTTCAGGATAAGCGCCATGGCGATCATGACACGCTGGCGCTGACCACCGGAAATCTGATGCGGATAGGCACTATATGCTGACATCGGATCAGGAATTTTGACTTCACCCAACATGTCGAGCACAGCCACACGACGCTCCTTGCGGCTGAGCTTCGTATGTAGACGTAGCACCTCATCAATCTGCCATCCCACGGTCTTTTGTGGGTTGAGTGCAGTCATTGGCTCTTGAAAAATCATGCCGATGCGGTCGCCGCGCAGCTTTTTCATGGCGCCTTCGGTCAGCGAATAAAGCTCCGTGCCTTCGAGCCTGATTGAGCCATGGGTGACCCGCACATGTGGCTCTGGCAAAAGCCGCATGATCGCGCCTGCCGACAGGGATTTACCCGAGCCGCTTTCCCCAACAAGGCAGAGGATTTCGCCCGGACTGATGGTCAACGTCAGATCCTGCAATGCGAAGGGACGATCCGCGCCCTCAGGCAAAGCGATTTGCAGGTTCTGAATTTCTAGAACAGGAGCCGCAGTCATTTCTTCTTCTGCCTTGGGTTGAGCGCGTCATTAAGCCCTTCGCCAAGCAGGCTGAAAGAAAGCACGGTGAGCAGGATGGCAATGCCAGGAACAACCGAGCAGAACCAGTCGGTTCGCAGCACTGCGCGACCCTGACCTATCATATTGCCCCAGCTCGCGTAATTGGGATCGCCGAGGCTGAGAAATGCCAGTGCACTTTCCATGAGAATGGAAGTTGCCATGACCACCGACGCAAAGACGACGACCGGCGGCAAGGCATTGGGAAGGATTTCGCGGAAGATGATCGACAGATTACCGACACCGAGATTACGAGCTGCATCGACAAACTCACGATTGCGCAGAGCCATGAATTCCGCACGAACCATTCGCGCAGGCGCGGTCCACGAAACAATGCCGATGCAAATGATGATATTTTCGATCGATGATCCGAAAATTGCCACCAGTGTCAGCAGAAGCACAAAGCTAGGCACGGTCTGGAACGCTTCAGTCACCCGCATGAGTGCGTCATCAACCCAGCCGCCATAATAACCGGCAACTGCGCCAATAATGACGCCGATGACAATCGAAATCATGGTAGCAACAACGCCAATCAGCAACGAAATGCGTGCGCCGTGAAATATGCCCGCCATAATATCGCGCCCAAGCTGATCGGTTCCCAGCGGCGTTGCGGCATTAACGAATGGCCATGTAAGCGGATCGCCCACGCGACGCAGAGGATCGCCGGGCGTGATGACCCCGGCTAAAATTGCGATCATCACCACTGCAATAAACAGAACAAGCCCCAACACAGCAGCACGGTTACGACTAAAACGCTGCCACAAAATGCGGGCACGCGAGGCTTGGGGGCGAGGAAGAGTAAGGTCTTGAGACGTCATGACAGTTCGATCCTGGAATCAAGCCGCGCATAGATAAGATCGGTGATGAAATTCACGATCACCACGAGCACTGAGCATAGGAAGATGATCCCCATCAACGTGTTGAGATCGCGCTTTATCACAGAAGTGTAAGCCAACTGGCCAAGGCCGGGCAGCGAGAAAATCGTTTCGATCACCACTGAACCACCAAGCACAGTCGAGAATTGAAGTCCGAGCAGCGTTACGACCGGCAGAAAGGCGTTGCGCATGATGTGATGAAACATCACTCGTGCGTTGCTCGCACCTTTGGCGCGAGCGGTACGAACATAATCGAGGCTTTCGACTTCGAGGACACTGGTGCGCATCAGCCGCATATAGAAAGCAACGTAAATCAGCGACAGTGCCGTTGTCGGCATGACGAGATGCACGGTTATATCCCAGACATTCTTCCAGCCCGTGTAAAAACCTGCGATGGTTTTGTAACCACCAACTGGAAGCCAGCCAAGCTTCACCGAGAATACAAACATCAGAATAAGGCTGAGGAAAAAGCTCGGCATTGCGTAACAGATCAGGCCGAGCGTCGAGATGGCATTATCTGTAAACGAGTACGCACGTCTTGCCGCGAAGGCGCCGAGTGCTATGCCAAAAATAAAGGCTATCGAAAGCGACGAAACCATCAGCAGCAGCGTCGGCACCAGACGGGATATTAAAACATCTCGTACCGGCAGTTCATAAACATAGGACCAGCCGAAGTCGAACTGGGCCAGCTTTGTCATGTAAATCCAAAGTTGAACCCATACAGACTGGTCAAGACCATAGTCGGCACGCAGACTTGCAACAAATTGCGGGTCAGCCCCTCCCATATCGCCCACCAATGCGTCAACCGTGTCACCGGGGGCAAGTTTGATAAGGAGAAACGAGCCAATCATGATGAGGAGAATGACCGGTATCGCCTGCAAGATACGGCGCAGCGCAAAAGTCAGGATTGGAGGCAGGGGCATTGAGAATTATCCTGCAGATATTCAGACGCAGTTTCTGCTGTCGGGAAGAAAAAAGCTGTTGCCGGAAACCGGCAACAGCCTGATTAAGACTATTGATCGATCCAGAGATCGTACCAGCTTGAAGAATCCCAGCGCGGTGTATTGTGATGGTTCTTCAACACCTTGCTGGTCACACCAACAAACGGATGTTCGATTGCGAAGATAACGGGAAGGTCCTTCATCTCCAGCTTCTGAATCTGATGATAAAGGTCAGCACGCTTTGCCGGATCCAGCTCGGAAGCGGCCTGATCGATCAGCTGATCCATTTCATCCGATTTGTAATCGAACTGGTTCGACCATGCCGTACCGACAGGCGCGCCTGAGCGCAGCCAGACGGTGGTGGAGACGGCCGGATCCGAACGGAACTGGTGCCAGCCACTTGCTGTATCGAAATCATGGTCACGATAAACACCATTGAGGAAGCCCGGCGCATCATTCGTCAGGATTTCCACGTCGATGCCAACTTCCTTCATGGCTTGCGCATAATATTCGGCCCAGAGCTGCGTATATTCGCCCCATGGCGCAGGACGGTGACGGAGCTTGAAGCGGATGCCATCAGGACCTGCCGGAAAGCCAGCTTCATCAAGCAGCTGTTTTGCCTTTTCGACGTCGTACGCATAGGTCTGAACATCGTCAGTGTAATTTGCGCCACCTGAGCTTGGAATTGGGCCTCGACCTGGCTTGGCATAGCCGCGCATGATGGTCCTGATCGCAAAATCAATATCGAGGGCGTGATAAATGGCCTGACGCACTTTCAGATTGGCGAGGATCGGATTGCGCAGATTGAATTCAACGGTCGAATGGGCAACGTTGTTTTCAAAGCCCTTCGTTCCAGTGTCGAAACGGCCATCTTTCTGAAGACGCTCAGTATCCGACATGGAAATGCCGTTAAAGCCAGTTTCCATCATCTCGCCTGCTTCAAGCGCTGCCGCAGCGGCTGCCTTATCGGGCATGAAACGCCATACAACACGATCGAGATAAGGGTATTCCTTGCCGCGCCAGTAATCATCATTGCGTTGTGCAATGATATGCTGGCCGCGCTCATATTCTACGAACTTGAATGGGCCCGTTCCGACAGGTGCAGAATTATATTTATTCTTGAGAATATCCGTGCCTTCATAAAGATGCTTGGGCACCGGATGGCCGAGATCTGGCATTGCTGCAACCAGCAGTTCCAGCGGCATCGGCTTTGAATAGTTGAAAACTGCCGTGTGAGGATCGGTGCAATCGACGGATTCCAGATTGGCCTGAAGCGTCGTTGAATAGTTGAGCAGTTTTTTCCAAAGATTCATCGCGCTGAAGGAAACGTCCTCGCAGGTGAACGGCTGACCATCATGCCAACGCACATTCTCGCGCAGCTTGAACGTGATGGCCTTACCATCTTCTGAAGACGACCAGCTCGTGGCCAATACGGGCACGTAACCCTCATAGGTCCGGTCAATCAACGGCTCCATAATACGACCCGTGATCTGATAAACCCCCGTAGAGGCACGAAGCGCTGGATTGAGAACACCCTGTTCAGTGTTCATATGGACAATGACCGTGCCGCCACGCTTCACATCTTCGGCATGGGAGGATGCCGTTGCAAGCGAAAAGGCAACGAGAAACAGGCCAAGGCCGGCTTTTCTGATATGCATTCTGTGTTCCCCTGAAGAACTTTGAGGAGGGCTTTTCCAGCCTCTTTTCCCCCACGTCCCATTATTGTTCAAGCCCCTGAAATTGTTCAGCAAAGCTCTTTTCTTGCTATAATATTGCCTGCAAGCATTCTTATGCTAGAATCTCTATTATCTTTGTCAATATAAACTATTATTCTTCTTCAATTTGGTAAAATATACCGCAATTTCTGCGTTAATAAGTGTCGATTTTCTGCAATCGAGCTTGTCTGTTATCCGTTTTCCCGCAACTGTGACAAGGCCACGTCCCTTACGCCACCATCCTCGCCTGTCACCAGCACACTCTAGTCCGAGCAAGACCAGCCTTGGGTTTCCCGATAAGGTCTTCATCCAAGCATAACAAAGGAATATCGCATGTCGCATCCCGTCAACGGAGTTGACCACGTCTTTCTTCTTGTCAACGATCTGGAGAAAAGTGCCGAGCAATATCGCCGTTTTGGCTTTACTCTTAGTCCACGCGGCCTGCACAGCAAAGAAAAGGGTACCGGGAATTATACGATCATGTTCCCGGATGATTATTTTGAGCTTCTTGGCATCGTTTCTGAAACCGACGGAAATCTAAATCAGCGCGAAAAACTTGCAGCACAAGGCGAAGGTCTGCACGCGATTGCCTGTCGTATAGCCAGTGCGAGTGACGCAAAGAAGGAACTGACTGAACTGGGCCTGAAGACAGGAGACGTAGGAGCGTTTTCACGCCCTGTCGAACTGCCAGGCGGCGGTGAGGGTGTCGCCGCGTTCGAAACGGTTTCTTTCGCTGATAGCGGTGTGCCCCAGGGCATGGTCTTCATGTGCCAGCACAAAACGCACGAAACGGTCTGGCTGCCGGAATTGATAAAACATGCGAATGGCGCGAATGGGCTTGCAGCAATCATTGCAATCTCGGACCAGCCTGAAGCAACAGCTGAGGGCTTCGCTCGCCTATTTTCCGCTGGCACTGCAAACCAGGAGGATGGGCACTGGCAGGTTTATACCGGCCCGCGCTCTGCTGCGATCATTGTTTATGACCGCGAAGCGGCCGAGAGCATTTACGGAAAAGCTGTTGTGAATTCAACGCCACAAGGAGCATTTGCATCACTACGCGTTCAGGTCACAGCACTTTCCAAAACGCGTGCAGCGCTCGATGGGAACAACATTACCTATACGACAACAAGCAACGGAATAATCATCGCACCTGTCGACGGAAGCGGGACAATTCTCGAGTTTTCCGAAGCCTGAAGGCTAAACCGCCCTACCCTTTTGCAACAAGAGTTCGACAAGAAATCTTGTCGAACTCATTCACATGATCCACAAACAACAAGGCATCATTTCGGCTGCAAAAGCACTCTCTATCAAACAACAGTTCTGTGTATCGAAACGCACCTTCCGGCAGCGCTTGAAGCTTAAGCCTTTCTACGTGCCAACTGAAAATTTCGTGCATAAGAACCCGGTTATGCGTCTCCCCCAGACGTCAGCGCCCAAGCCAAGCTAATAATACGATTAAAATATACACACCAATTCGTTTATACGCTTAAACGCATAAAATCGTTTTATGCGCAATAGCGTATAAGGCCGCTATATACGGCGTAGCGTATATTGACGATAAATACGCTTTCGCGTATATTCATGCTCAGAGAGGTCGCATGAATAACATTGTCCGAACACCACCCCACATCGGGGCTGCGATAAGAAGGCAGCGCAAATTGAAGGGGCTCACGCAAACCCAGCTCGGAGAAAAAACCAAACTCCGGCAGGCTACGATTTCGCAGCTGGAGAACGGCGAAGGTGGCGTCCAACTCAACACGCTGACCGACGTTCTCGCTGCCCTGAATCTGGAGCTGGTCATACAGGAACGGTCAACGTCTGCGCATGACATTGAGGATCTCTTCTAGATGGCACGTACCAAGAGAAATCCACCTCTGCGGGTACTGCTCAACGGAAGAGACGTCGGCATGCTTGCACGCGCTTCCAGCGGCGCGATTGATTTTCAGTATGCGCAGGAGTGGCTTGAATGGGACAATGCTATACCGGTGTCGCTATCGCTCCCTTTGCGAGAAGACCGCTATATTGGTGCGCCGGTACTCGCCGTGCTCGAGAACCTTCTGCCAGACAACAAGGCAATACGGGACAGAGTGGCGGCAAAGGTGCAGGCGAGCGGCACAGATGCTTACAGCCTGCTGAGCAAGATTGGCGCTGACTGTGTCGGTGCCCTCCAGTTCCTGCCAGACAATGCCGACGTAGGAAAGACTGGCACGATCGAAGGTCGCCCCATCAGCGATAAAGAAATCGCAGAAAAGATTGCCGACCTCAAATCATCCCCCCTCGGCATGGATGAGAATGACGATTTCCGCATTTCCATAGCCGGAGCCCAGGAAAAGACCGCACTGCTCTATCATGAGGGCAAGTGGCAAGTTCCGCTCGGAACAACGCCAACGACGCATATCATCAAACCGCAGATTGGGCAGATTCCGAACGGTATCGATCTCAGCAACAGCGTCGAGAACGAATATCTCTGCATGAAGCTTTGCAAGGCATTTGGGCTTGATGTCGCCAATGTTGAAATAGTCGATTTTGCGGGCACTAAGGCTCTTGCTGTGGAACGCTTCGACCGCATCTGGACGCGCGATGGCCGTCTACTACGCCGTCCACAAGAAGATATGTGCCAGGCGCTATCAGTACCGCCTAACCTCAAATACCAAGCTGATGGCGGTCCTGATAATCAGGCCATCATGCAACTGCTCAAGGGAAGCGACAAACCACAAGATGATCAGCTTGCCTATTTGAAGGCGCAGCTCATCTTCTGGTTACTCGGTGCCACCGATGGCCACGCGAAAAATTTCAGCGTCTTTCTAACGCCGGGAATGCGATACACGCTGACACCGCTCTATGACATCCTCACCGCGCAGCCGAGCATTGATTCAAATCAGGTCAGCACCAAGAAATTCAAGCTGGCAATGTCGGTGGGTGACAACAACCACTACAAGATCAGTGACATCACCCCGCGCCATTTCATACAGACTGCGGATCGCTGTAAATTCGATCAGTCGAAGCTGATTGCTGAACTAGAACAGCTTCTGGCGCTCGGGGAGAAAACTGCCCAATCAACAATAAGCGGACTTGCTCATAAGCTGCCAGATCAACTGACAGACAGCGTCCTGGCGTGCATCGTGGCAAGAATCCGAAGCATCTCGTTGTGGCCACAAAATCAGGGCAAATCGGACACTCAAAGCTAAATCGCTGGCGCTAATATAGAGGTGTTGGTTTCCACGCAGAACTGAGCCGGTTAGGCAGATAATTTCCATTAAGAACTGAGCCATGTGAACCTTCCCCCAAACGCGGTGAGCAACGGGGGCAAGGGAGTGATCCACATGGGACTGTTAAACATCATCCGTCGGACGGCGCTGCGAGAGAAGCAGTCGATCCGTGAGATCAGCCGACGCACCGGGCTGTCGCGCAACACGATCACAAAGTATTTGAACGCAGGTACAATCGAGCCGACGTTTACGGTAACAAGGAAGAATACGCGCTGAAGCTGTATGAACACCTGGCCGAGATGCGAACAAAGCGCGGCCCACGCGGCACCAGACGAGTGTGGGATTTCAACACATCACCCAGATTAGCCTCGGCTACGACAGCATAGATGAGAACGCTATCCAATAACTCGGCTGATTGCCGCAGGGCTCATGAGCGTTACGACTTAGTGCCTCCGTGGGCTCCACTCCAGAGCTGTAATGCGTGGCTGTGCAACGTTCAGTGGCTTCCAGAACTGCCCTGTCGTCAACCGATAGATTCATGAATAGCCCTCATCTCCCCTTCCGGGCGGATCAACGACTCCATTGTTCGCAGAGGCTTCAATTGCTGGTCGAGCGCCCGCCGAGCGAGCACGCTTAGATTTCGCTTCTTTGAATTCATAGTTTTAAATCTCCTATCCCTTTATAGCCTATAAGTTCTGACGCACGAGTTGTGCTGACCTAAAGATTTTAACTATTTAAGGTTTCAGAATGGCCACATTTCGTAGGAGTCACGGACCAGTAATGAAGAATGATATCAAATGAGGGTCGCAGCGGTCTATGCAACGACAGAAACACTGCGCCCACATTCGTCGGCGCCCCATCCTGGATTTCCCGCATTATCGGAATTTATGCCAGTATCGCTTCCGCCATTCAGCATCGATGACACAAAGTCGGTCGGGAGAAATCGCCAATAATTCGGAGAACTCTTGATCTGGCTTATCCAAAAAGTCAGATCTTGCCACTTCATCTATGCAGAATGTGCATTGATCATACGATAGTTGGCATTGGTCATTCTCAGTTATCCAAGGTTATGAATTTCCTCACATGAGAGGTGTGCTGCCGGGAGGATGAAGGCAGTAGCTCTCCATTCTTGGGAGGAAATAATGAGAGGACTGTTCAGTCAACTCTACATTCAGGTTTTGATCGGCATTGTTATCGGCTGCCTCATAGGCTTCTTCTGGCCTGACACAGCCACCTCTTTGCAACCATTTGCGACTGGTTTCATCAAACTCATCAAGATGCTGCTCGCCCCGATTATTTTCGGAACGGTGGTCCTTGGTATCGCAAAAATGGGCAATGTTCACGAAGTGGGGCGCATTGGAACTGTTGCGCTCATCTATTTCGAGATCGCATCGACCATTGCTCTGGTGCTTGGCCTGATTGTCGTCAATCTGATGCAGCCGGGAGCGGGTATGAATATTGATGCCAGTCAGATCGATGCATCATCGATTGCAGGCTATCAGAAGAGTGCAGCCGAACATGGCGGCGTCATTGATTTCTTTTTGGATATCATTCCGCAAACCATTGTCGGCGCTTTCGCTTCCGGCGCAATGTTGCAAGTCATTCTGATCGCACTTCTGTTCGGTATTGCCCTGGTACAGATCGGCGAGCGCGCGAAGCCTTTTGTCGATGTGATCGACGTGTCGCTGCAGGCACTTTTCCGTATCGTTGGAATGGTTATGAAGCTGGCGCCATTGGGCGCTGGCGCTGGCGTTGCCTACACGATTGGCAAGCACGGTATCGGAACAATCTGGTCTCTCGGCCACCTGATGCTCGCGGTCTATCTGACATCGATTCTTTTCGTGGTTCTCGTCCTAGGCACCGTCGCGCGCTGGACGGGCTTTCCACTTCTTCAGTTCTTCCGATATTTCAAGGATGAGATTTTCATCACATTGGCGACCTGCTCAACAGAGGCGGTCCTGCCACGCATGATGACCAAGCTTGAACGTCTTGGCGTCAGCAAGCCAGTCGTCGGACTGGTGCTGCCAACTGGCTACGCTTTCAATGCTGATGGCACCTGTATCTATCTGACAATGGCTGCAATCTTTATCGCGCAGGCCACCAATACCGATCTTAGCCTCTGGGGGCAGTTAGGTATTCTCGGCGTCCTGTTGCTCACTTCCAAAGGATCAGCAGGCGTGGCCGGTGCAGGCTTTGTCACGCTCGCCGCAACCCTTTCCACCTTCCACACCGTACCTGTAGCCGGGCTGGTCCTGCTTCTTGGTGTTGATCGTTTCATGAACGAAGCACGCGCTGTCGTGAACCTGATCGGAAATGGCGTTGCAACGATTGCAGTCGCCAAATGGGAAGGTGAACTCGACATGGATACCGTACGCCAGGTCATCGCCGAACAGAAAGGCCAGACGCCACGGAAAATAACCGCTCAGGCACTGCCGGAAGCCACTCATCAGCACGCTTAGCATAAAGAATTCAGCAGAATAGGAGATAGATATCATGCGCATCATCGAAGTCCGTGAAGTGACCAAACCGATCTCTTCGCCGATCCGTAACGCGTATATCGACTTCAGCAAAATGACGGCGAGCCTCGTGGCAGTCGTTACTGATGTCGTCCGTGATGGCCGCCGGGTCGTGGGTTATGGTTTTAACTCAAATGGTCGCTACGGACAGGGCGGGCTCATTCGTGAACGGTTCCGGGATCGTATTCTGCAGGCAGACCCTGAAAGCCTGGTCAACGAAGCCGGTGATAATCTCGACCCACACAAGATCTGGGGGGCTATGATGGCCAATGAAAAGCCAGGCGGCCATGGCGAACGCTCGGTTGCAGTCGGTACAATCGACATGGCTGTTTGGGATGCGGTTGCAAAAATTGCTGGAAAGCCCCTTTTTCGCCTGCTCGCAGAAACCAAGGGTGTTGAGGCTAACCCGCGCGTGTTCGTTTATGCGGCTGGCGGATATTACTATCCGGGCAAAGACGATTCCGCTCTGCGCAAGGAAATGCGCAGCTATCTCGACCGTGGCTATAATGTCGTCAAAATGAAAATTGGCGGCGCGTCCATTGACGAAGACAAGCGCCGTATCGAAGCTGTTCTCGAAGAAATCGGATCAGAAGCCCGGCTGGCTGTTGATGCCAATGGTCGTTTCGATCTTGAAACCGGCATAGCCTATGCAAAGATGCTGCGTGATTATCCGCTGTTCTGGTACGAAGAAGTTGGCGATCCACTCGATTACCAGCTTCAGGCCGCACTCTCCGAATTCTATCCCGGTGCGATGGCAACTGGCGAAAATCTGTTCTCCCATCAGGATGCGCGGAACCTGATCCGGTACGGTGGTATGCGCCCGGATCGGGACTGGCTACAATTTGATTGCGCACTCTCTTATGGCCTTGTCGAATATCTTCGGACGCTTGACGTGCTCGACCAGCTGGGCTGGTCTCCTTCGCGCTGCATCCCTCATGGTGGCCATCAGATGTCGCTGAACATTGCAGCTGGACTCGGGCTGGGCGGCAATGAGAGCTATCCAGACCTCTTCCAGCCTTATGGCGGTTTCCCGGATGGTGTGAAAGTCGAAGACGGCCACATCGTCATGCCTGACCTTCCAGGCATCGGCTTTGAAGGAAAATCGGACCTGATCAAGGTCATGCGAGAACTTGCGGAATAAGGTTGCATGGCGGGGTTTCACCCCGCCATTTTTCGTTTAGCGTTCTCGAACACTCACGGGAGCCTGTTTCCTACAGGGAGAGTTGGAGAACACAATTTTACAGTTAAATGGAGGAGGAACTGCACATGATGCGTTATGTAAAACGGAAGGCCGTGCTGCTCACAGCAATTCTTTTGATAATTTTTCAAGCGTCAAATCAGGTCATGGCTGAGAACTATCCAAAGCCGGAAGAACACGATTACACGATCACAAATTTTCGGTTCCATGATGGCAGCACCATGGATCTGAAAACGCACTATCTGACCATTGGCAACCCTGATGGCCAACCTGTATTGATTTTGCATGGGACCAATGAATCAGCCAGGAAAATGCTGAACAAGGGATTTGCAGAGGCGCTTTTTGGTCCTGGACAACCAATTGATGCCCAAAAATACTTTCTGATATTGCCAGACTCTATCGGTGCGGGAGGCTCGCAAAAGCCTTCCGATGGGTTGCGCATCAAATTTCCGCATTACAATTATGACGACATGGTTGAAGCGCAATATCGACTGGTCAAGGAAGGGCTTGGGATTGATCACCTGCGTCTCATTCTGGGCCATTCAATGGGCGGGATGCATGTCTGGAACTGGGGTATCCGCTATCCGGATTTTGCGGATGCACTGGTTCCCATGGCGTCGCTACCTGCGCCGATGGCCGGACGTAACTGTATGATGCGCAGGATGCTGATTGATGCGATCACCAAAGATCCAGCCTGGCAAAGCGGCAATTACCAAAAGCAGCCGGAAAATCTCCGCATCGCTTCTGTCTGGTATGATCTTGCAACGAATGGCGGAAATACACGTCTCTGGCAAGCAGCCCCCACAAATGCGGAGGCCAACACCCTTGTGGACGCAAAGCTGTCCGAGGCAAAAATCGTGGACGCAAATGACACACTCTATCAGTGGAGCGCTTCAGGGGATTTCGATCCATCAAAGGATCTTGAGAAAATCACTGCATATCTGTTTGCGATCAACGCAGCTGATGATGAGCGCAATCCGGAAGAGCTCGGCCTTCTGCAAGCCGCCGTTGATCGGATGCCACATGGCAGCTACCTTATAATTCCTGCGAGCAGTAAGACACGGGGTCATGCGACAACCAGCAATGTGGCGGAACTTTACGCAGAGAAGCTCAGCGAGTTTATGAGCTACGTTCCGACAAAATAGCGTTATATGGTTAGTCCACAATGTTGGAGCATTGTGGACTGGCTTTCATGAAAGTCTAGATTTCCTTGATCAGCGTATCCGCAATGCGCACGCTGAGCGCCGCACCTGTCAGCGTTGGGTTTACGCAAAACGATGAAGGCATGACACTGGTACCCGCAATGAACATGTTGCGATGGTCATGGGTGCGGCAATCGCGATCAACGACCGAATTCTTCGGATCATCGCCGTTGCGTATGCAGGATTGGGACGCACTTACCAGAATATCCGTCTTTTCGATGGAATGACCGTCATGCAGAACCTGGAGGTCGCCCTCGTTCCTCCTACAATTTCGGCGCTGATCGCGGACGCTCTTCCGGGAAGGAGTGCCGAAAAACATCGACGAGAAAAGTGCCACGCGACCCTCCAAAAACTTGGCATTTCGCATCATGCGCAAAGGCTTGCCGGATCGCTCGCCTATGGGCAGCAAAAGCTTGTCGAACTTGCCCGTGCGATGGTCAATGACCCGCATGCCATCCTCCTGGATGAACCTGCCGCAGGACTTAATCACGGCGAAACAGAAGAACTCAAGCATCACATTGTCGACCTGAAATCGGGCGACATCGCCGTCGTGCTCATTGAGCATGACATGAAACTCATCATGTCCATATCGGATGAAATCTATGTGATGAACCGCGGTAGTGTTCTGGCGCATGGGTCGCCCGTCGACATCCGTAACAATCAGCAAGTTCAGGAGGCTTATCTTGGCCAGCCAGGTGCAATCAGTGACATCGAAACCGCTGCTCGCAATCGAGCAAATCGAGTCCGGTTACGGTCGGGTGAAAGTCTTGCATGGCATCAATCTTGAGCTCTATGCAGGAGAAATCGTTTCGCTGATTGGTCCGAATGGGGCTGGCAAAAGCACGCTTCTACGCTCAATTAGCGGCGTTTGTCCGATCACCTCTGGGCAAATCAGCTTCAAAAGCGAGCGTATCGACCGGATGAAGCCTTATCAGATCGCGAAACGCGGCCTTGGCCATTGTCCAGAGGGGCGCGCGGTCTTCCAGCACCTCACCATCGAAGAGAACCTGATGGCGGGCTTTTTGGAAGGGCGCGGCAAGACCGAAGCTGAATTGTTTGACCATGTCTATACGTTGTTTCCAGTGCTCGCGGAGCGCCGTAAAAGTCAAGCTGGTCGATTGTCCGGTGGGCAACAGCAGATGGTGGCGATTGCAAGATCGATGATGGGCAACCCAGAATTGTTACTTCTGGATGAACCATCACTTGGGTTAGCGCCGATCATCATTCACCAGATCTTTGAGATTATTATTAAGCTGGCTGAGGCAGGGGTATCGATTGTTCTAGTTGAACAAAACGTGGATCTCTCTCTCGAAATTGCCGATTATGTCTATGCCTCCGAGCATGGTCAGATCCACGTATCTGGTCCTGCCGAAAGACTGGCACGAGACTCCCGCGTTCGGGAAATTTACTTGCCGGCATAAGGATTCGACTCCATGGACGGTTTCCTCACTCGCGGCTTCAGAGATGCCTTAGTGCTATCATTGGAAGCCAAAGAGAGGTGACCGTCCACGCAAAGAACCGTTCCCATTGCTGCAGTTCATGCAGTATGGAGAACGCAGACACGCGCGCTTGAGCTCGAGGGATACCGCAGCCTGTAATTATAGGTTCATGCATTGCCTGAGTAGCGTATGAGAAAGCGGTCTCAGGAGAGGAGGAAGTTGATGCTTTGCGGAGCGATGCATGCCCGTCGATCAGACGAGCTGTGCGTTTTCTGCGTCGTTTGGTTTGATCGACCCTGCGTGATCGTTTTGCAGAGGCGTATAGGCCTGTCCAACACACTTTAAGGGCATAAGGGGTTTACAGGCGCGTCCTGAACCCACGAAACCATCCATAGATGTGCAGTTTCATACGGGATCCGTTCAACTTTACGCCTGAAAGGCCTACAAACCTCAGTGGAGGAACTGAAATTCGGTTTCCTGTTGCGGGCATCAGCAGAGCAAGCTAGACAGATCCCATCAACAACGACAGATGAGGAAATAATGGCGACCGGTACAGTTAAATTTTTCAACAACGAAAAAGGCTTCGGCTTCATTACACCTGAAAATGGTGGCGCTGATGTATTTGTTCACATCTCGGCAGTTGCTTATGGCAGCGCACTCCACGACGGACAAAAAGTCAGCTATGATATCGGACAGGACCGCAAAACGGGCAAGTCCAAAGCCGAGAACGTGAACGTAATCTAGACTAAAGCAATTAAGAGATCACTGATCTCTGCCCAGAAAAATATTCGTCGCTGAGCTACGCTCTGGTCTAGCGGCGATGCCCCAGGCGTTGCACGATCGATGAATGCCGAAAAACAAACTCCAGCCGGCGTTCGCAAGTTTCGCTCGGCCCTCGACCGCTCCAACAGGCATGATGATCTGATGGTGCACGCCGTCACAGCAATCGCCAACATTGACGGCTTCGTTGCGGACGAATTGGCAAAGCGGCCCTTCTCGCGCCGCACAGCATGCGAACCAGCTTGTTTTCGGGTCAAACCGAGCCGATGCTTGCGCAACCAAGTCCGGCTTGAAAAAATACTCTGCCAAAGTGATCTGGCGCAGCGGAAATTTCGTTAACTAACATGCCCCCGAACAGGGGAAACCGGAATCGATCCGGATCATGGGAGGAAAATGAAATGATGCGTTTTTCTGGAAAAGCACTCACTGCTGCTGCAATTCTCTCCGCCTGCGCCACAGTTGCATTGGCCGAGAATCCAACAGTTGGTGGGGCGGCAATGTATGACAATAAGACAATCGTTGACAACGCGATGAACTCGAAGGACCACACCACACTCGTCGCAGCTGTCAAAGCGGCTGGTCTTGTCGACACTCTGAAAGGCAAAGGACCGTTCACCGTTTTCGCACCCACGGACAGAGCCTTCGCTGCCCTACCAAAAGTCACAGTGGATGACCTTCTAAAGCCGGAGAACAAGGAGAAGCTGACGAAAGTCCTGACCTGTCACGTTGTTGCCGCTGATGCCATGTCGAAAAATATCTCCAAGATGATTAAGGACGACAATGGATCACACGCCATCAAGACTGTGGGCGGCTGTGTCTTAACAGCCAGGGAAAAGATGGGAAAGCTCACCCTCACCGACGAGAATGGAACCGTCGCCCACGTGACGATCGCAGACGTGAAGCAGTCCAACGGTGTGATCCATGTCATCGACAAAGTGCTTTTGCCTAAAATGTAATTGCCTTTGAATTTACTCGATTTACCGACCGGGTTCTTACCCGGTCGGTGATGTGATGGAAGCCAAGCTTTCGAGGAGAGGAATGAACACGCAACGGATGCGATCCTGCCATTGTTAACGAGGGACGAAACTGTGTTCTTACCCTCCAAATGTCGATCTCAGTTTAATCGCAGATTATCAAACAAAGGACTGAGAAAAGGGCCGATCGAAAACCGGCCACGTTCGTCATTTAAGAAGCCGGAAGAATAGCTATATCGCGCAAATGGCCATCGAGCTTCTCGATCGTTCCGACCTTCGTGGCGGCACCTGTGTCAAGATCAACTGTGTAGATCGTATTATCACCAACAAGGTAAGCGGTGTTGAGGCCTTCCGCCATTCCCTGAATGTCAAAGGCATAGGTTTCAGGGCTCTCACTTATGTCCAGCTTGCCGATCGTCTTCAAAGTCCCGTCATTGGGTTTTGTTTGCTGAACCAGTGTCTTGTTGCCAGCATCAATATTGAACATGGCAGTCTTTTCAGGCTTGCCGATGGAATTGGTGTAAGCTGCGGCAGCGATTTTACCTTCAGATCCTTCCGCGACATCGCCCTTTTCGAAAGCAAGCTTGCCATCGACCGTCACCGCACCCGTATCCGGATGAACACGATGATTAGTTGTCCCAGTCATGAAACGAAGACGGTCAGCCATTGGATTGAAATCGACAATGACCGCCTGCCCTCGCGTGAGTGGCAGCATCTCGTTCATCTTCGATACTTCATTTACCGTACCACTCTCGATGTTAATGGCGACAATCCGATGATCCTCGGTAACACCTATAACGGTCTTGTCGGCAGGTCGAAAATCAATGCCAAGCAGCTTTTCAACGTCGGCCACATCCATCGTCTTTGTGACCTTGCCATCCTCTGTGTCAAACATGACAAGCGTCTTGTCGCCGACAAGGCCAATAGCCGGTGCAGCCATAGCGTGAACAATCGAAACCCCAAGCATTGTAGATGTGGCCAGTGCCAACTGAGTGATACGCATCATTAATCTCCTTTGTTTCCCGGTTTGAAGCCGCTGTTTTACGCGTGGGTTTTAGCGTCTCACATTTTAAGACACGCGAGACTTGTGGTTTGGATGCAGCGAAAGAAAATAAATTTTCAATGCATGTCCTTGCCTGTTTCCTGTCGATAGGCATTGCGGTTAAGTTAGCTATCGGATGAGGAGACAGATCGCATGGGCGGGCAAAAGGATGAACTGGCAAATGCTATTGCTGCCTGCGTGCGTCGCGACCGCTCCGGGCTGCGCGCCATATTTGATCAGGAAGCGGGCCGCTTGCTGGCAATTGCCCACCGCATTCTTCGGCGCCGCGAGCTTGCAGAAGAGGTCTTACAAGAAGCACTCATTCGGATCTGGACTCATGCCCATCAATATGCCCCGGATCAAGGCTCTGCCAAGGGATGGATTTATGCGATTGTCAGAAATCGAGCATTGAATGCATTGCGCGATGGCAATCGCGAACACACGGTCGAACATGTAGAAACCTTGGTCGAAGCCGAGCATTCCAATGAGATTCTGAACGCCTGGCATCGCCTCGATCAAAAAAGCCAATTGCGCGATTGTCTTCAATCGCTCGATAAGGACAAGCGGGACGGAATTTTGATGGCCTATGTCGGCGGTTATTCGCATGGTGAAATAGCGGGTCGCCTGCAGATACCTCTGGGGACCGCCAAATCCTGGATACGGCGAGGGTTGAGCGCATTGCGGGCATGCATGGCATGATAAGATCATTCGATAATATTGAAGAACTGGCCGACGAATATGTATTGGGTCTGCTTGATGCTGATGAGACGGCTCAAGTGGAAGATGAAATTGCCAACAACGAAGCCCTGAAAAGAGCGGTTGCGAGCAGCAGGGAACGCTTTCTGCCACTCGATAGTTCAGTCACCCCGATGCACGTGGAGGAACGCGTCTGGCGCGCGGTTCAAAGCCGGCTCTCCGATGATCCCGCCGTATCGACCACATTCGTCAGGAGCGCCAATGATAACAGGAACAGTGTCAATCGGTGGCGACTTGCAGCGCTTTCCGCCGCAGCAGCTTCGATCCTTCTTGCAATCGGCCTGGGGTGGTCGTTGAACAGAACTGTCGATCCAATTGTAATCGCTGTTTTGCTGGATGATGCCGGAAGCGTGCAGGCAATCGTCGAAGATTTTGGCAATGAAAATGCGCGTGTGCGATTATTAAACCATGTCACAATACCAGCTGGAAAAGCCATTCAGGTCTGGACCCTTCCTTCTCAGGAGATGGGGCCGGTGTCGCTGGGCTTACTCGAAGGTGGGCAATCAACGCAATTAAAGGGACCAGACCTGCCAAAACCGCGCGGTGAACAGCTTTACGAACTTACATTAGAGCCCGCCGGAGGCTCGCCAATCGGGCGTCCGACCGGGCCAATTCTCTCGAAGGGCTACGCGAAAATTCCGCTGTAACAGCGATCAAATTTATAACAACACAATTTTCGCTCATTGCCAGGGATGGTTATGAGATTATCGCTCTCCAATGACGAAACGGCTGTTACATCCCTTGTTAGGCTTCAGAAGAGATTGAACTTTCGCGTGAACACCCCGCCCAAAGCGGGACAAAGGTTTCACAACGATACAGTCGTCGACCCAAGCGAACATCCATACTTCGCCTGTTATCAGCATTCCTATCGACCCATCCGCTATTTCTGCCAACAGCTTATAATGACAGCATCCCGGAACGGCGTTATAAGGTTTTGGCAGAAACTTATAACGCCGTTGCGACATGGGATCCGCCGTCTCACCGTGAAGTCCGTTTCTTCCATACAAATTCCTATAAGGGTCAACGCGCATCGACCCCAGGTTCCGGCGATGGCGGTGATAAGGCGAGGGGCGACTTTCACGCATGCCCTCTTTCCGGCTCAGTTCAGAAGGGACTGAAGGTCACGCGCGCCGTGCAAGATGCGCAGCACTTCGATGCGTTCTGCATTGTTCGTGAAGAAGACGAGATAGCGGTGATGGCGCGCGACGCGCAGACCCTCTCCGAGGTCAGGTCGCGCTGGGAAGCTTTCCGGGCGCACCGCAATTGCGCTAAAGATGAGCGCTTCGAATGCCGCGATAAAGGATAACGCCCGATCCGGGTTGTCTATCGCGATGTAATTCCGATCTCGATAAGGTCTGCCAGTGCGGCTGGACGAATGAAAAGCGTCATTGTCAGTCCTTGGTGTAGCGGGCACGCAGGGCTGCAAAGACTTCTTCAGCGGGAATAGCATTGCCGCTCTGCAGTCCTGCACGAATAGCTGTCCGCAAGGCTTCAAGATCCCGGCGTTCGGTGTCGTGCGCACGCATCCAGTCGCGCAACGCCTGGCGGATGACTTCGCTTGCGGAGGCGTATTCGCCGCCGGCAACGGCATCGCGCACTGTCGTTGCCATTTCTGTGGGTAGTGTAATGGTCAGACGTTCCACTGAGGACATAACTAAGCACCTATTACACATACTTTATCATACTTAGTAATCCGGTCAACAGCAGAAGCTCGTCAGAATAGCAGCCTCGGCCCTTTGATCCTGCGTCGACAAGCGCTGCTTGGGCCTTTGGCCCGCGCCGTGTAACTCTATATTCGTTTTCAGTGCAGGCAGCGCGAAAACCAATCACAGACGAGGACGGCAAAATTATCGCAAGTGCTAGAAAGGGCGGTAAAAAAAGCGTCACTGGCCCGAGCGTTGAGTAAATATTCTCGATCCTGGAGCCAATGGCGATTCAGACAAACGTCATCGTCGAGTCCTGCACAGCGCCGAACACTGTTCGCAACAGAATGGTCGTCGAAAAATTTTTCGCCAGAGGCGATCATCACCGGCGTACGGCAGATCTTATTGAAAACGTAAAATGCTCCGTGGGGGGCGAGGGAAATCTAACGTCAGGTTTCTGATCTAGAGTATGAGTCAAGGATGCACATTTGCCTTAAACGGCAGCAATGGGGCCGCAAGCTGCAGGTCCTTTCTAGTCGTAAAGTTTCGGAAAGCTGCCTTTACTGCCTCCGGACGCCATAGTTTGATTGCCATCCGATATTTTTTACTATCGCTTGAACATAGCGGAAGTAACAACTTCTGTCGCTCTCGATCACTTTGCCTGCGGTTAGCGAGAAAAATGAAGATGGCGGTTAAAAGCAAAGCCACAGGTTCATGCTAGCTGCAACAATCAATACGACGTTTACCTAAAGAGCTATTTGCGCCGCAGATGCCAGATGAGGATCGGCTTTGACGGCACCTACAAGCGTTTTACCCAGCTGATTACCAGCTACAAAATGGCGCTCCCTGTGAGAAGCGCCTGCGGTGTGAAACTCAATCTGTTTCGGATAGGGGTTTGTAAAAGCGGCGCCGGTTAGTGCGTTGTCGGCGCTCCATCTCCTGCATGATTTCCATCTTCTCCATGAGAAGGGAGGAAAGGTTTAATTGTGGCGTCGAGTTTGCGGAGCCGTTCAAGATGCTGCTCATCAGACATTTCCCCTATCTGGTTGACGTTTATATTTACGTCTTTCGGCATCAGAGATGCCACGACCTTCAAATAGGCTTCTGGTTTGGTATCAATGACCGTCTGAATGACAGGCGAGCCTTGCGCTTCCCATGAATGCAGCAAGTCTTCGAGAAACCGCTCACCGAGCTTGTTGCGTGCGCCCTTGGGGCGACCAGCAGGATTACAGCTTTGCCTCGGTTTGAAAGGAGAAGCACCGCCCTGTTTCTTTCGTGTATTATCAGAAGTCTTGGCACTCCCTTTCACCGTGATGATCGGACGAATGTTTTTTGTGTACTTTTATTCTTGTGAGGTGACTATTATTCATGTACGTATAATCACATGAAGATCGTATGGGACGAACCAAAACGCGCGGCCAATCTTTTCAAGCACGGTATGGATTTTGCTTCGCTAACTATCGAGTTTTTCGAAACTTCAACTGTCATTCCCGCCAAAAATGGCAGGCTTCAAGCTATTGGTCGCCTCGCAGACGGAACAATCGTTGTTATCTTCGTGACCCTCGGCACAGAAGCGCTCTCCGTTATCTCAATGCGCCCTGCCCGAAAAGATGAAAGGAGCCTAATCTAATGGCTATCAATTTTAATCCGAAACATGCTGCAGAGCATGGCTACATCAAAGAGGATTGGGATACGGTTTCAGACAATCCTCCTATTACCAAAGAGGAAATGAAAAAGGCCAAACCATTCAAGGAAGCGCTACCAGCGCATTATGAAAGCATACAGCGCTCACGCGGTCGGCCTAAGGTTCCCAACCCAAAAGAGGCGGTTACGCTGCGTCTTGATCCCGATGTTGTCGAAAAATTCAAGGCAACGGGAAAAAACTGGCGCCGGAGTATGAACGAAGCACTACGCAAAGCCGCAGGCCTTTAAACACACGCCCGAACGGCTGCGGCCTTCGCTTCAAGAAGCTTTCGCAGTGCTACGGATCGTTCCGGGTTGTGTGGGTGGTTTCCATGATCTAGCGCGCAAGGTCACAGAACTGCTTAGACCGATTGCGCAGCACTTCGGGCAGTTGGGCATAGACGCCGCGAAATCCAAGAACGTTGTCGCGTGGCAAAACCTGTTCGGTGGTATTGCGGTTCTCTTCTGTCAGGTCGGTGTACTGGTCAAGTTGGGTCTTGAGCCGCCGCACCTCTTTGAAGTGTTCAATGGATGCCGCACGGCCGCGTCGCCCTTGAGGTTGGGTAAGGCTTCCGATGCCCAGTCGAGGCCCTGCGATTTCATGAAGGTATCAGCTTCTAGACCGCGGTCTCTAGTTTCTGGATGACCACCGGGCCTTGTCGACCAGCCAGATTTCGCGGTCTTTTACGGCAGCGGCCTCGCCCGAGAACAGCGCGATGGCGGCATCGACTGCGCCCTGTTGCTGGCGAAAGTCGAGGATGTTGCCATAGGGCTTGGTGGCGTTCAGCACCCGGTTCGTGCGCGAGAAGACCCTAGATCAAGCCATGATGCTTCAGGTTCTTGTCCACATAGAGAGTGTTCAGGAATGGAATCAGAGCCGGTCAGTAGCATGTCGACCACAATCGTGAAGTTCGAACTTGTGGTGTGGCTGAACGCTAGACGTGCCAACTAAAACAATACCGCTTTCCGGAGCCAATATCGCGACTTTCTGTAAATCGCTCTTCGAAATTTATGGCGACGAGTTCGTAAATTAGAGCTTTGCCATCCGCTCCGCGTAGCTTCATTCGCGACCAGCCGTCATCCTTTACCCTCACAGGCCTTGCACATCACAGTACATGATCAGACGCTCAGATTGAGCGGCGGACGGTTTGCATGAACAGACATCGCGCCACTGGGAACCAACAATTAATTCTGTTTGAAAATTCACGAGAAGTAATCATTTTCATCCAAATTCACTGCGGAAATTGAAATTGATGAAAACGTCTGCTGAAAGCCATAATCTGGTGATGATGGGCAGAACTTATTCAGCCGGGGGCAATAGAAGCCTTTTTTCAGGCGCCATAAACGCTTTTCATGATCGCAGAATGCGAGACAATCTTATTCACCTGACATCTCTCGCTTACCTTCAGCGCTGAATAATTGCGTGCATCTTTGAGCTGACCGCGCAACTTTGATGCTTCAAGATTCACACGATTTGAGCTGGAACGGCTGCCCCTTCGTGCGAGAAAACATGTATATCCTTCGTCGACGCCGAGAAAGATAACGTATCTGATCTCCTAAAATCAGTGTCTTCCGCTGTCTTGATCAGATATTTGCCATGAGATCCGGCAATATCCATATAGAGGATCTGGGCTTCGCCCAGATGCTCTACAAGATCCACTGTACCAGAAAAGACAGGCCCCTCAGTTTCGTTGCGGGCAATCCTGGTATTTTCTGGACGAATTCCAACGCTAACTCGATCCTTGAGTGCGAACGTTCCCTCACCCGCTTCAAGAGCGAGTTTCGTCCCGCAGTCAAGATGACAGCTGTAATGGCGTCCCGAGGCCTCCGATATGGTGCCCGCGAGTATGTTCATGGCCGGGGAACCAATAAACTGGGCAACGAAAAGATTGGCTGGCTTTTTGTAAAGCTCCACTGGCGTGCCAATCTGCTCGATATTGCCGTCTTTGAACACAACGATCCGATCCGCCAACGTCATGGCTTCCACCTGATCATGGGTCACATAGATCATTGTGACATCGGGCATCCTTTGCTTGAGTTTTGCAAGCTCGATGCGTGTGGCCACACGCAGAGCTGCATCAAGATTCGACAAAGGCTCATCAAACAAAAACACGCGCGGGTTTCTGACAATCGCCCGTCCAATCGCAACACGTTGCCTCTGCCCACCTGAAAGCGCCTTCGGCAAGCGTTGCAGATAGCCGCTCAGTTGAAGAATCTCGCCGGCTTTCTTGACCCTTTTGTCTATCTCAGCCTTTGACACACCGGCGATACGCAGACCGAAAGCCATATTCTCATAAACAGTCATATGCGGATAAAGCGCATAGGACTGGAACACCATTGAGATACCCCGTTTCGACGGAGCAACATTGTTCATTCGCTCACCGGCGATGACGAGATCACCTGACGTTATTGTCTCAAGGCCCGCAATTGAGCGCAACAGGGTGGACTTTCCACAACCCGACGGCCCGACAAAAACAACGAACTCGCCCGATGTGATATCAAGGTCAATTCCATGGAGTACCTCCAGATTGGAGTAGGATTTACGTATATTCTTCAGCGACAGGTCGGCCATTGTTCCCGTTCCTTGTAGTTTTGTTCCGCGTGGGTCGGTTGGCTCACGGAGCCAGACTTGCCAGAAACCTTGTTATGGGGCCTGGGACACGGTTGAGGATTTCGGCATCGTTCTTTCTTCGAATGGCACCACGGACAATTTTGGCGCCCAGATAGCGCACCGGTTCGGGAGGAAGCTTGGTGCGATTTTTGATGCCTACCAAACCACAACCGCTCCATTTATCCACGCGCCCCAGGATCAGGCTTGCCAGAATTCGACCTGCGACAGGCGTCTGGGCAATACCGGTCCCATTAAAGCCAAACGCATAGAATACATTCGGATGACTTCTGAGATGATCAAATACCGGCAGATGCTGCGCAGTGCAGTCAATCGGACCGCTCCAGTCATGGAGGATAGGCACGCCCTTTAGCTGAGGATATACCCGGTGAAGTTCACGTATGTTGTCTGCACCACCGTCGCTGCCGCGGTTAAAACGCGCGTCAATGCGATCATTATAGGCAATCCCACCCGTTCCCCGTCCAAATACGACCTGATCGGAGGTCGTGCGCTGATAATAGAGCACGTGATGCTGCGCATCACAGATCGACGCACCATCGGTCCACCCGATGCGCTCCAGTATGTTTGGGGCAGGCGCTGTTGCAATCAGTTGGCTGCTTACAACATACAAATAGGGATGAAGTTCAGGTATCGCGGAAGCCCAAGCATTGACTGTTAAAGCAACCTTGTTGGCCGTCAATGTTCCGTCCGGTGTTTTAAGTTCGGGCCGTTCACCTAAAACGACCTCCAAAACAGGGCTTCTTTCATGAATGACAATCCCCTTTGCCATCGCAAGCTTGCGAAGGCCAAGGGCAAGCTTTGCCGGTTGAACAGTCCCTGCCCGCTCTTCGACAATGCCAACATAGGACGCAGTGGAGCCAGTACGCCGTTCAATGTCATGCGCATTCAGCGTCTTAAACGGGTTGACCCCGGATCTTCGGCAAATATCCACGGCCTTGGCCCACGCCCGTTCCTGCGCGAGAGAACTTGCGGTCCAAAGCCAGCCATCCAGGCGCAGATCCATGTCTATGATGCCGCAATCTTGCAGCACCTTCAGCTCCTCAATCGCATCGCAGGTTGCCTGACAAAGCATCCGTGCATCTTCATCGCCGACAAGGTCGCGCAAGATATCGATTTCAGCAAACCAGCTGTGGACTTGACCGCCATTGCGTCCGGATGCGCCAGAACCGCAAAAATCCGCTTCAAGGATTGTGATGCGCGCCTCTGGGTCTTGCTCTCGTAGCCGCAATGCTGTCCAAAGCCCGGCATACCCCCCGCCAACGATTGCAATATCGCATTGATGCTGGCCCGATAAGGGCGCGGTGACGGGATCGGCAGCAATGCTTTGCAGCCAGAAAGAGCGATCCCGCTTCGCCGCGACAACCGGCGCTCTCATTGTGATGGAGTTCATAGTCAGACCTTCTGCGCTGTTGCAATCACATCCTGGTATTTATCGAGCAACCATTGCGGGATTGCCTGCAGGGGCTGGGGAAAACCACCCGGGTGCGTGCAGGTTTCAGAGGCCCCCACTGCAGCCCTTTGAAGTGCTTGTTCTTCAGGACACTGTTCGAAGAAAAGTGCCACCAGAAATGAAGCGATAAAGCTATCACCGGCTCCACAGGTATCGACCACCTGCACAGGTACCGAGCCTGCAGAAAATAACTGACGTCCATTGTCATAGAATGACCCGCGTTTTCCGCAGGTAATAACGACTTGTTGGGCTCCAGCCTGCTTTAACTGTGCAATCAATGGCTCAACCGGTTCCTGTGGATCATCGGGACCTGATGCAAAGACCAGTGGCACGCCTTTCAGTGTCAGGTCAAAATGCCGGGTCGAGACATCCACGCTGAACCTGGTACCGTCCTCAACGAGCTTTCGCACCAGTTTTTCACTCGAATTGGTTCCAAGATGGGTCCAATCGGATGAGATCAATGATTGATAACGCTCTTGGTCTGGAATGTAGTTTTCGCCAACACCCAGAGATTCAAACAGGAAATGCCGTTCGCCGTTATTATCGGTCAAAAGCGTGACAGCAGAATTTCCCTCAATCGTTTCAATATCGCCTGGCAAAAGTCCGACGTTTTCGATCACATCAAGCATGATCTCGGCTTCCCTGTCGGGAGCCATCGCGCCCATATAACGAGCACCGACCCCAAGTCGTTTCCACTGCACGGCGACATTGAGGGCATTTCCACCGACAGTGACCACCCCCTTGTCAAGATAGGCATCGAGGCAATTGTCACCGACAGCGACAAGATTGATATTTGGGTTCATCATCATCATTCCGCACTATCAAAATGGGGAGAAATCGCGTCAAGGCATTGCCGCCAGACCGCAGCCGGATCCAGTGCATATGAACCGTTGCCAAAAGGCTCGAAGGTCAAGGTGCCCCGGAATGAATGCTGGGTGATTTCGGCAAGGTAAGCGTCGAGTGGTAGATTTCCATCCCCCCATGCCAAATGTCCTGCGGGCGTTCCATCGACGACATGAACATGGGCAAGACGTTTACCAAATCGCAAAAAATACTCACCGACCGTATCACCAGCCGCTGCCATCGCGACCAAGTCAAGGACCAGATCAACATGATCCGCATTGAGTTCCTTCCAGAGCCGTTCAAGATCGGCGGCATTATTTACGATGTTGCTTTCGGTACGCTGCAAGGGTTCAAGCAGACAACGAAGCCCCAGCCTGGCCGCATGTGCCGTAATTTTCTCCAAAGAATTCAGGGCGTGGTCCCATGCGAATTCGCGGCTCTCGCACTCATAACCCCGTCCAGGTGTCAAGAAGAGGTAGTTGGCACCCAGTTCGGCGCAGAAATCGGCTGCTCGCAGGAAGGATTCAACACTCTTTTCCCGATAAGGGACGTCGCCAGAAGCGATATTGACTGGATAAAGCACCTGTTCCGGGGTGAAGCAATGGACACTCATCCCGTTATCGTTGAGAACTGAGCGGACCTCAGAAAGCCGTGAGCGGTCAGAATGAAACAGATCAAGATGAGGCGCTGTTCCCCAGAGTTCCATGCGTTGAAAGCCCATGAGCCTTAGCTGTTTGACAACCCATTGAAAGGGATAGTGCTGGAACGAAAAATTGGCACCAATCAACTGTTCACGTTGTAACATTTTCCACCACCCTATTTGCCGATTCCTTCCGCGAGCCCACGAATGAAGAAGCGCTGGGCCGCGAAGAAGACGATCAGGATCGGAAGTGCCGAAAGGGTCATTGCAGCAAAGACAATGGCATAATTGGTTCCATGTTTTGCCATGATTGAAGTGAGGCCAACGGGCAATGTCTGCACATCCGCGCCACTGGTGAAGATCATGGCGAAGAGATATTCATTCCAGGCAAACAGAACATGCAGGATGACACAGGAGACGAGGATCGGTTTGCACAGAGGCAAGGTCACACGCCAGAAGATCTGGCCTTCACTCGCTCCGTCCATAACGGCTGCTTCGTCCAGATCGCGTGGAAGACCAAGCATATAGGCGCGAATAAGGAAGGTGGTGAACGGGATGCGGAATGCGGTATAGAGAATGATAAGAGCCCAATAGGTGTTATAGAGACCAAGCTTTTGCATGATCCGCACCAGTGGAATGACCGCAACTGTTGGACTCAACATCAATCCGCCAAGCACCAGACCGACAAAGAACGGCTTGCCAGGCAGTTTGGATCGCGTCAGGCCGAAGGCGGTCCACGCGCTGATCAGAACCGTGCAGACCGCTGAAACCAACGTGACGATGATGCTCGTTGCAATATAATTCCTGATGCCCTGGTTCCAGGCTGAGATGTAATTGTCGAGCGTAAAGCCCGTCGGTAGGGCAAAGGGTTCACCAAATATCTCGGAGTTGGTTTTGAAACCGTTCAGGGCCATCCACAGCAGCGGATAGATGACCACGACCCCGAGGCTGATCAGAAAAGTGACCAGGCAGACACGCACAAGCGTCTGCACAAAATTTATGGATTGCATGTCGCGCGGCTGATAGGAGGCCTCACTCATAGGTCCACCCTCCGTTTTCTAGTATACCAGAGCTGTCCAAAGCCGGTCAGCAGCGTGATGATAAAAATCACCGATGCGATCGCAGCGCCATAACCGAAATCATTTTCAATAAAGCCCTGTTGATAGAGCCATGTTCCCAGTACCTGACTGGCGTTGTTAGGGCCGCCACCTGTCATAACCATGACTTCGTTGAAGACCTGAAACGCTCCGGTAATCGTAACAATAACCATAAGACCGGTCATTTCGCGCGTCAGCGGAAATGTTATGTTCCACAACCGACGCCACATGCCGGCGCCGTCCATGGTCGCTGCATCATAAAGTTCACGTGGGATCTTCTGGATTGCTATGGCAAACAGAAGCGTCGAATAGCCAAAACCTTGCCACTGGCTCATGGCGATAATTGCGTAGATCGCAGTCTGCTCTTCTCCCAGCCATGAACGAGACCAGGTGGCAAGTCCAAGATGGGTAAAAGCGGAATCCAACAGGCCGATATCGGGCTGATAGATAAAGTAGAAAAGCAGCCCCGTCACAGTGATCGAAATTGCTGATGGTATGAAATAGACAGCGCGCCAGAATCTGCGCCATGTCTCATGCTGCAGACCCTCAATGATCGCCGCGAGCACGAATGCACCCAACACCTGAAACACAACCGAAATGACCGCGTAAAGCGTATTGTTGAAGATTGCAGTCCAAATGACCGGATCGTCTTGCAGGCGCCGATAATTATCCAGACCGACAAAGGCAGTTTCACCGGTGAAGATATCCTGATTTGTCGTACTGACGATAAAATTATCGATGATTGGATAGTAGACAAACCACAGGATCAAAACGAATGCGATCAGAACCCAGCGGAAAGAAAGTAACTTCGCCAGCAAACCGGACTTGTCGTATTGAGACCCGTCCGGCAGGGGGAAGCCGTTTTTGGCAGCCTCCCCTCCATTTTCATGCTTCATGACAGTCATCGGCCATTACCATCCTTATCGGGAATAGGCTGCAGCCTGTTTTACCTTTTCCATGACCTGTTCCGGTGTCATGGAGCCACCAATCAGGGCTTGCAGACCTGAAAGCCAGACAGATGCAACGCGCGGTGGATTGGCGGTATCAAGCCACGGCATCAGATAGGATGAATCCGCGATAACTTTGAGACCTTCAACGACAGACGGGTTCATGCTTTCAGACGAATATCCGCCAACAGTCGCGCTTGGCTGCCCATAAGGTGGTGCCGACAAAATCTTCCCGTTTTCGGGTGAGGTGATAAACTTCATGAAATCCACAGCCAGCGGAATATTCTTCGAGGCTGAATTGATCATGTAGCCTTCCGGGGCACCTTCGATTGATTTGACATCACCCTTTGCGTCTTTTGATGCGGGCAGTTTGAAGAAGCCAAAATCTTCCTTCTTCAACGCGCCATCCGCAGTGCTTTGATCGAACTCGATAATTTCTTGATAGTACATTGCGGATTTGGCATTGCTGAATTGCTGCAATGCAGAAGCATAGGATGAACCATTGGTGCCTGCGCCGTCCGAACAATCATCGATAATTTTCTTCAATTGTGTCAGGCTTTCAACATAGCCTGCATCCGAATATTCAGCGGTCTTGGGGTTGAAATCTTTTTCAAGTGTCGCTTTTGGCACGTTATAGGCAAGCAACTGTCCGGCAAAATGCACAGCAGGCCAGCCTTCCTTGTTGCCGAACGAAATCGGCGTTACCCCAGACTTGCGCAGCGCTGCACACGCACTGATCAGCTCATCGAAACTCTGCGGTTCCGCCAGACCGGCTTTGGCAAAAAGCACCTTGTTATAGCCCATGAACTTTGCGTCCAGATAAAGCGGAATTCCGTACAATTTTCCATTATATTGGAAAGCATCGACCGCAGCATGGGCAAGCTGTTTGCCCCATGGCGTGTCGGGACCAATAATCTTTGTCAGATCAACAGCGCGATTGCCTCGCACAAAATTTTCGCCCCAGCTCCCGGTCCAGGTAAAGTAGATATCTGGCAGTGAGTTAGACGCAACCAGGGCCTTGGTTTTCCCCTTCACGCTATCGTCGCTTTCCTGAATAAGCTCGACTTTAACGCCTGGGTGAAGCTTCTCATATTCCTTAGCCGCGTTGACAAAATAGGGCGAAAGCTGCTGGAGGCCAAACTTCGTCAGAATGCTCAACGTGCCAGAATATTCGACGTGAGCATCGGGTTCCGCCACAATGGCATCACCGGCGGCCGCTGCATCCATTGGGCCAGCCAACCATCCACACATCACCAGTGAAGCAAGGCTTGTTGTGCTTAAAAACGGTCTGCATTTCATCTCGAAGTTCCTCTCTTTTTGCTCTTGTTTTTATTTCGTCAGAATGCGGGAGCCCGATCCGGCAGAGCCGGACCGGGGAAGGCTGTTAATATTCGACGCGCTTGTAGTAGCGCCTTGTGGTCAGCGGGTGGTCGCGCAGAACTTCCAGATGAGCGCTCAAACGCTCCAGCATGGTCGCCAGGATGATTGGAGAGATCAGGCTGCGTGTCTTTTGGGAGATGCCTGGGAGACTGGCTGACGCGGCATCCAGAATATGAACCTTATCGGTGTAGCGCTTTGCGAAGTTTTCGACCCGCTCCGTCAATGGACGGCATGCATCTTCGCCCTTGAAAATGAACAGGCTGACGCCCGGCTCAACCAGTTCGAGCGTACCGTGGAAGAAATCGGACGCATGAACCGGGCGCGTGCGGATCCATTGCATTTCTTCAAGAATGCACATGCCGTAATAGTGAGCCTCAGGCCAAGCAGTGCCGGCACCGGTAAAAATGTGATATTTCTCGTCCTTGATCTGCTGCGCGAGCGCTGCTGCGCCATCTTCAAAGCTCTCCTTAACCGAAACCAGAAGTTCCGGGAGGCGCTTCAACTCGGAGACAGTTTCGTCGAAGTCTGGAAATTCGTCGCGCTCTGCCAGCAGTGCAAGCACGATCAAAAGGGTCTGCAGGTAAAACGATTCCGAGGATGTGTCGTCCTCCGCAAAATTGGTAAAGTTGTAGTCGGCATCAAGGCCAAGCGGCGTATCTTTGTGTCCGGTAAGCGATAGCGTTTTGACACCCTTGTTCTTCAGGAATGACAGAAGCTGCACACTTTCCTTGGTCGTCCCGGAGAGGGACGGAAGGATCACAAGTGCTTTGTCGTCCAGCCCAGCGGGCGATTCCAAAACAACCTGAGCAGAAAATGCCGCCTGAACCGGAAAGACAGTTGCGTTGCGGACGATCTCGATTGCCGGCTGGGTCAGAAACTGTACGCCGCCCGTCCCCATGAAGAAAATGCGCTCCAGGCCGTCGTCAAGCAGCCTGCGCATCAGAGCGCGTACATCTTCTGCAATCGCGACCGCGCCGCCCTGAATTTTCACAAAGCGGTCTTTATCGAAGTTGAGCATTACTACCTTCCCGTTTGCGCCGTTGAAACCGCGAGAAAAGCCCGAACCGGTTTTGCGCCTGAAACTCGTTGAGACAATGTGAGATCGATCTCACAACTATTTAGCGCACAGGAATTTTCTGATGGCAAGTAGGCTTTAGAATTTTTTTTGCAGGCAAAACTGCACGTCTCGTCGGTTCAACGACGGCGAACAGAACCTCGGACTATCAGCTTGGTTTCAAAGCTGATTTTCTCTGGGGGGCGTTTCTTTCCTGCTATTTTCTCAAGCAAAAGCCGGCCCGCAGCGCGGCCTATTTCCGACACTGGTTGAGCAACGACAGTGATCTGTGGATCGGTAAAAGTAGCCAGATTGAAATCATCAAAACCGATCAGGGACACGTCGTGGGGAATCGATATTCCCATCGAGCGGAATGCTAACAGCGCCCCCTGCGTCATCAAGCTATCGACAGTAAAAAGAGCCGTTGGCGGCCTTTTTTGACTGAAAACGCGGATGGTTGCATCCACGGCATGCTCAACCGTCGACTGCGCGACACAGATCAATTTTTCATTGGGTTCGATATCATGGGCGAGCAACGCAGTCCTGTAGCCATTCAAACGCTCGCGTGAGGTAAATATGCGCGCATCGTCCTGCAAAAGCGCAATGTCTCGATGCCCCATTTCGATCAGATATTCGATGGCCTTGCGCGCACCACCTTCATTGTCGACAACAACACTGTCGCACTCAATTCCCTGTGCTGCGCGGTCAATCAAAACGAGCGGTACATGTTCATCGATCAGACGTTGCAGATGCGAACTGTCTTCGGCTGATGTCGGCGCTATGATGAAACCGCGAATGCTTAAAGACTGCAAACTGGCGAGAAGTGATTTCTCCTGATCCAGCTGTTCTTCACTGCTCGCAATGATGAGATTATGTCCTTCTTCTCGCGCCAGCACTTCGACATCATGGGCAATCTTTGCAAAGAACGGATTTTGTATATCGCCAAGAACGCAGCCAATGATTGGCAGCTGCCCGTTGCGCAGAGCCTGAGCAAGTCGGTTGCCTCTATATCCAAGTTTCTCCGCAGCAGCGTGAACTTTCTGCGCGGTTTCATCACCAACATAGCCGTAACTGTTGAGTGCACGGGCAGCAGTTGCACGCGATACATTCGCCAGTGCCGCCACATCTTTAAGGGTCGCCGATTTCAGAGCCATATCATATTCACAACTGATGAACCTTGACAGTTGTTAGCATCGGAGATCGTGCAATAGTAGTAGGGTTTATCAATTGGTTCCCGGAATGAGCGATCGAGAACGCATTTGGCCTGATCGATTGAGACGACAAAGCGCTGCATCGCTGCAATCTGTCGTTACGCATCTGATCATTTTGGATCAGATCGCGCCCACGGTCACGTGCCTCCGAGCAGCGTCCCGTTCTGGCCTGAGCCCCTCGTTCCCTCATGCAACGAGCGAGCGATAGGTTCGTCGGCACAACTCTCCCTTCGCTTCAACTTACGATTACAGATTTGCACAGAGTGGCTCAGTCTGTCAGGTTTTTACGCTCCAGTGGCAGTGGCGGACGCGATCCCGACAAGAAGCTCAGAGGGCCATTCCCGCGTCAGTCAAGTCGGGCAGCCCCTTCGGAGATCGGCTTCGCAGGCGCAATCGCCTCAATCCAAGCACCGTGCGGGTCGGTCCATGCCGTCGGTTGATTATTCACCGACAGCAAGAAGGCACCTTGCGAGGGAGCGTCTGCTGAGGAAAAGCCAAAATGCGGCATGACGCCCGGTGCCTCGTTGCAGATCCAGATATCTGATAGCGCGGAAACCTGGCGGGCAAATCCCATCCGGTCGCCGTTG
>Ga0256904_1000127_pt1 | contig 26717 bp, 25 predicted proteins | sample MC6MC0742MT_FD_190199 | JGI IMG/M metagenome (GOLD analysis project Ga0256904, IMG submission 190199) | Metatranscriptome of enriched soil aggregate microbial communities from Iowa State University, Ames, United States - MC6-MC0742-MT... | ecosystem: Environmental > Terrestrial > Soil >...
GGCGTATCGTCGACGAGCCAGTCCTGCCATTCGCCGGATTCGGCTTCGGCGCGGATCGGCGCATTGAGCGACGCATCCCCGCCCAGACGGCGGTTCATGTTCACGACGTCCTCTTCGGGAACGCCGAGCTTAGTCGCAATCGTCTTGACCTGGTCCGGCCGCAGATCGCCATCATCAAGAGCCTGCAGCTGGCTCTTTGCTCGCCGCAGATTGAAGAACAGCTTCTTCTGCGCCGCCGTGGTGCCCATCTTCACAAGGCTCCACGAACGCAAAATGTACTCTTGAATGGACGCCCGGATCCACCACATCGCGTAAGTAGCAAGGCGGAAGCCTTTTTCAGGATCGAAACGCTTCACCGCCTGCATAAGGCCGACGTTGCCTTCGGAGATCACTTCGCCGATGGGCAGCCCGTAACCGCGATAGCCCATGGCGATGCGCGCCACGAGCCGAAGATGCGATGTCACCAATTTTTCGGCGGCATCGGAATCCTCGTGTTCCTGCCAACGCTTCGCGAGCATGTATTCTTCGTTCGGTGCAAGCATTGGAAACTTGCGGATCTCTTCGAGATACCGCGACAGGCCGAGCGAACCGCCAGCCAGTGTAGGAAGACCCTTTGTAGCCATTAAGCCCTCTACGAACCTTCACCCGTCAAACGCGGTACGGTCCGTCGCTCCCTTCATGTCGTGGGAGTCTATATTCGCGCCCCCCACGCCACACGTTACATAGGTGTAAAATCGCTCAATTCATCAGGGGTTCCTACTCACGACGCTTTGATCGCGGCGTGATGACCTGATTCATTGCTTTCGTGTCTTATTGCTAACGTTTCTTCCTCACCTTTTCCGTCGCTCCGCCACGCTGCCCAAGAGCCATCCGTAAGCGCGCGAGATCATCAGGCAAGGCACTGGTAAAGTTAAGGTTTTTTCCCTTTGTAGGGTGCACGAAATGCAGTTTCTCAGCGTGCAGAGCTTGTCGCTGCAATGCTTCCGCCGCCGCGCGCGCCTCGTCATTGAGCGCCGCGATCCGCGTCTTGAAGCCGCTGCCGTAAACGGGGTCTCCTAAAATCGGATGTCCGATATGCGCGAGGTGCACGCGGATCTGATGCGTCCGCCCGGTTTCGAGCACCATGCGTAGCAGCGAAACGTCGCCTGTCGGCCGCGCTCCGGGGAACGTCTCCAAGACCTCGTAATGCGTCGTCGCCGAGCGTCCTGCCTCACCGCGAACGACCGAAATCTTCGTCCGGTTGCTCTGGCTACGGCCAAGCCGTGCGTCGATCGTCCCCTTGGGGCGAGGCAATCGTCCCCACACGAAAGCCAGATAGCTGCGAAACAGCCGCCCGTCGCGGCCATGACTTTTGAATTGTTCTGCAAGCCCCTGATGTGCCGCGTCCGTCTTGGCGACAACCAATAAGCCCGACGTGTCCTTGTCGAGACGGTGGACGATACCGGGTCTTTTCACGCCGCCGATGCCCGACAGGCTATCGCCACAGTGCGCGATCAGGGCGTTGACCAGCGTTCCCGAAGCATGCCCAGCCGCCGGATGCACGACAAGTCCCGCAGGCTTGTCGATGACGATCACATCGCCGTCTTCGTACACGACATCGAGCGGGAGGTCCTCGCCCTCGAGATCGGGAGCGCTCGCTGGCGGCATCGTAACCGTATAGGTGACACCCGGTTTGACCGGGCTGCGCGCCTCCCGTATCGTCGCACCATCGCTCACATGGCCGTCGCGGATCAGCGCCTGAACTCGCGCACGGCTCAGGTCAGCGATCTTGTCGGCGAGCCAGCGGTCGATGCGTTGACCGGCATCGTCCGCGCTCGCGGTCAGTGCGATTGAGTTCGGCGATATCGTTGTGTTCGACACGATTGGTAACACTGAAAAGAAAGAAATATGGCCACCACGATGACGAACATTGAGCCTCCGTCACCCCAGACCGATGTGATGCGCGAACAGCGGCTGCAGCGCAACCTGAAGATCGTTGTTGCGGTCCTCAGTGCGTTGATCCTCGTCGGTCTTGGAGCTGTCATCGTGAAAGTGACCGGGCTGGCAACCGGATCGGTGACCGGCAATCGCGGCGTCCCGAGCATCAGTGCGGCATGGCGCGCCGCCGGAACCGTGACAGTCGAAGTTCCCAAGGGTTCAAAGGTTGTATCCGTCTCCCTTTCAGGCAACCGGCTGGCCATCCACCACGAAGGCCCGGAGGGCGCCGACATAACGATCCTCGATCTTGGCACCGGACGCCGGATCGTTGACGTCAAGCCGATCGAAGCCCCGCCGAAGAACTAGGCCGCACCACTTCGACAAGCCGTTTCGGCGAAGGCACGGCCCGGCGAAACCCATGTTGCGCGCGTTTGCGTCCAACGGTCCCGTGTTTCGGGCTTGATCGGCTGCCGACACTCGATTACACGTCCTGGGCGCCTGCCCCGTTCGTCTAGTGGCCCAGGACACCCGCCTCTCACGTGGGCAACAGGGGTTCGAGTCCCCTACGGGGCGCCAAATCGTCTAAGACGATCCGTTTCGCAGTCTTTTCAATAACTTGGCGAAGTAGGCAACTTCCGCGAGGCACACAATGTGACCTAGCAGGAGATACGTTTATGTTGCCTAAAAAAGAGAGAGTCGCAAGTCGTCCTTGCTCATCACCAATCGCGTGCATCGCGACATCGACGCTTAGCAAGCTCTGCAATCGCATTCTAATAGCCGCCAACGACAACGACCGGGCCGTTCGCGCCGACCTCAGCATTGCCCGGGAGCTCTGAACATGGACGTGATCGCAGGGGCTGCATTTGGAATCGCACTGTGGGCGCTGATTATCTTTTCGATCGTGAAGGGCTTTTGGACCCCAGCGCGATTGCTTCGACTGATGGTGGTTGGAGCGATAGTCGCAGCCAGTCGGGCCGCACATATAGGTGACTGGGAGGTCTGGACGACTTTCGGAGTAATCGGCTTTTTTATTGCCGAGTTATTTGCGAAAGGCCGCATAGAACCGCCACGAGAGCCTTAGAGCGGACGGCCCCGGCTGATCATTTGTCGGGGTCGTTATTCTTTTGCGGAACATGTGAGCGAGAGGCACGGCGCCCTAGTTCGGTCCTGCAAGTCTGTGCTTACAATCAACACAAACCGAATCGGGCGAATCGATGCCATTGACTTCAATAGAGCTCTGCGCAGGTGCGGGCGGCCAAGCATTAGGGCTCGAACAAGCGGGCTTCCGCCATGTGGCCCTCGTTGAGATAGACGAGCATGCTTGTAAGACGCTACGTGCCAACTTGCCCAAGAGCAGGGTCATCAATGCAGACCTACTGAAACGGTTCGATGCCTCAGAGTTTGAAGGTGTTGACCTCCTTGCGGGAGGACTTCCGTGTCCGCCATTCTCAGTTGCAGGAAAGCAGCTTGGTGCGGCCGATGAACGGAACCTCTTCCCGGCAGCTTTGAAGATAATCGCTGAGGTGAAACCAAAAGCAGTGATGTTCGAGAACGTCCGCGGATTGCTTGATCCTAAGTTCACTGCGTACAGGACGTTCATTACGGATAGCCTAGAGAAGCTCGGCTTCGTCGCAGACTTCAAGCTGCTGAACGCATCGGATTTCGGCGTTCCGCAACTTCGGCCCCGGGTCGTATTTGTTGCGCTTCGTCAGCCATATGCCCGCAACTTCGAATGGCCCAAGTCCAAACGAAAGCCGAAGACCGTCGGTGAAACGCTCGTCGATCTGATGGCAGCGAACGGCTGGTCAGATGCGGAACGTTGGATGGCCTTGGCAGATGAGATCGCTCCAACAGTCGTAGGTGGATCAAAGAAGCATGGCGGTCCAGACCTCGGCCCTACGCGTGCGAAGCTCGCATGGGCAGCCTTAGGGGTTGACGGAATGGGCATCGCTAATGAAGCCCCAGCTAAGAGTTTCAAGGGACTGCCAAGACTGACCGTCCGCATGGTAGCTCGATTGCAAGGGTTTCCTGATTACTGGGAATTCAAAGGCCGAAAGACGCACACCTATCGTCAAGTAGGAAATGCCTTTCCCCCTCCAGTCGCTCGAGCAGTTGCGGCCCAGATCAAGAAGGCCCTTATGAGCGAGAGCCGTCTGAAACCCCAGCTTTTGGAGAAGATGGAAGCGGCTGCCTAACGGCCTCGGTTCTTCCGCTCATACTCTTTGATGAGTTGCTTATGGTTTGGCGGAAGATCGCGCCAGTTGTTCAAGGTATAGGCGCTTTCGAGCTTGCCCTCAGCATTCTTGATCTTAGTCGCGCTGATATCTAATCCGATCACCGGATAACGTAACTCACGGAGGCGTTTCTGCCAGTCGTCTTGAACGTCATTTGCATTTGCTACGAACTCTAGCAATTGCGAGGGCACCGGTTTGCCTGAATGCATCTTTAGCGTCCTGGCGATACGCTCATAGACGGAGGGAAATGAGATGATATCTTTCAGTTCGCCCTCATCGAAAGACTTGAAGTAGTCGCGCTTGCCATTGTTGCAACGTTCGCAGATGGCCCAGAGATTCTCGGGAGTGGTCTGCCCTCCCCACGACAGAGGGAGCCTGTGGTCTAGCTGTAGCGTGATCCCATGTTCGGCTATGGTTTCACCGCACTGTTGGCATCTACCCTTTGCTCTATGGAGTATCTCAGCTCTTAGCCGACCACTTATCGCAGCGACATCTATCTGAGACGCTGGCCTCAATCCCTCCAGCGTGTAAACATAGCCGCGTTCCTGCTGGCTCCCTTTGAGGATGTAGAACTTCCTCAAATCTCTTATCCGACGATCGAGGTGCTCTTGGTTCTCTCCTACCCCGAGCTTTCGGCGAATCTCAGTGATCGATAGCCCGTCAGGGTTTTCGCGGAGCAACGTATATATCTGGGCAGACACTGAACCGAGCCCAGGGTTAGGTTGTTTGGGAAGTTTGGAATCACGTGCCATCAACGCAGGCTATTCCCGCGTAGATAAGCGTCAACAAGAGTCGCTTTCTCGAACCTAATACCTGAGGACAAAGCTGCCATGTATGTTCAAAGAGCTTAGGCATTGGCAGATAGGATCTCTGTAGCTGAAAGAAGTGCCAACATGGCCCGCATCCGAAGCCGGGACATGCGACCTGAGCTTGTCGTGCGGAGTTTGGTACACAGTCTCGGACTAAGGTATCGGCTTCACGGCTCCCACAAAGGATCGGTGCTTCCCGGAAAACCCGACCTAGTTTTCGCATCGTCTTATAAGGTCATTTTCGTCCATGGATGTTTCTGGCACCAGCATGAGGCGATGAACTGCAAGATAACGCGCAAGCCTAAGTCCAACTTGTCATACTGGGACGCAAAGCTATCCCGGAACAAACAGCGAGATGAAGAGCATCAAAAATCTCTTGCGGCATTAGGATGGAGGGTGCTGACCATCTGGGAGTGCGAGACTAAGGATGTGAAGGCCCTTGCTAGGCGGCTGAAAGCGTTTCTCGACAAAATGCCGCGATCGCACAGCGGAGAGATTCGCCACCACCAGGTCAGCCCCTCCGAAAAACGGGCTCGAAGATGACCCATCTTGTCTTAGACCTAAGAGCATTGAAGGCCGCGTACGCGTCCGTCAGTCGTTGATGATCCTGTTCAAGGTTGACACCGAACCGGCTCAGATGGTCTGCCGAATTGGTCGTAACCAGCAACTGTACATTACTCTCGAGTTTCCTGATATCAGGACCCAAATCGTTCGTGTCAACGAAGTCCCCGGCAGCTTCGCGAAACCTATTGAGCACTTCATTAGCGTCGGCCTGTTGAGGGAAGTTCGCTACTCGCAACATCGGTTCCAGACAATCACGAAGCGCCGCGATCCTGCTCCTTTCGTATCTTGTTCCTGGAAGCCATTGTTCGAAAGATGCTTGAATTATGAGGCAACCCAACCCGAAAATCAAAATAGCCGTTTGAGCAACCGAAGGAGGATTGCTGGACACCCAGTCGATCAACCCCTTGCTGTGCTCGTAGAATTCTTTCGCATGAAAAAACCAATCTAATAACGAGTAGAGAATGAACAAGACGCCGAGTGCAACTACCATATCCAAGCATCCTTTGCGTTATGGGACGATTGTTTTTGGAAGCCATCTTTGACGAGGAGCTCGACTCAAAGAGCGGCAGCTTTCCCCCCCCTTGCCACCCACGCCGTTGCTAGTCATTTGTCAAACGCATATAACTTGAGGCGATCGCCATTGATGGGTGCTTTCCTAAAGAGCATTGGGTATCGCCATCAAAGGCTCCGGCAGCGACAAGGTGCTAACGGCTACCTCAATGTCGTCTTTGCGACCCTGAAGTTGATTTCTTCCACCGCGTCGCCCGATCTTTTCTGGCAAGAAATCGCCGCTGTCATTTCTAGGCTATGGCGTCCGACGTACTGAACCGGAATTCTAATGTGATCATCGATTTGCCTGACGGCGACTACCCCTTCTTTGACGAGCGCTACGCTCTTAAGGAGATGGTTTGGACCGATGCCCCGGCCGAATTAGAGTCTCTTTTCACGACACAAGCTAAAGCCAATGGAATCGACCTCGTAGCTGGCGTGCCCGTCGAACTGAACTGCCGGATGCCCGATTTCCGCGACGGTTCCTTCCTCATTTATATTCCCCTTGGTTCAGGATTAATGCAGCTTCTTGTGCCTCGTAAACGTCTCAAGGGCTTTGCGTAGATTGCCTTCCTGCTTGTCGCCGACCGAACCGCGGCCATTTAGTGCTTAGCTTTCACTTGGTCAAAAATCTCAAGTTGTGACCAGTGGTAAAACGCCTAGTCAAATATCGGCGCATTGCATTGACTGTCAAAAATAGAATGTATATTTTGACCAGATCGCAAATGATCGGGGCAATCAATGATACGCCGCATCTCGGAGAACAATCCCGCAGGCCAGCTTGTGGGTTACGCTAGGGTATCGACGACAGGACAAGACTACGCTGGGCAGGTGGAAAGGCTAAAGGCAACGGGTTGTGCAAAGGTCTTCAGCGAGAAGCAATCGGGGACCAAGTCTGACCGGGAACAGCTTGCGGCTGCGCTCGAATACGTTCGCGAGGGAGACACCTTTGTCTGCGTAAAGGCTGACCGCATAGCTCGTTCAACGAAGGACTTCCTAGAAATTGTCGAGCGGCTGGATGCCAAGGGGGTTCAACTATCGGTGCTCGATCAACCGGAAATGAGCACGGGCAAAGGAGCGACCGCAAGGCTCCTTAGAGCAGTCCTGGCGGCCGTCGCTGAGTTCGAGTTGAGTTTGATCCGAGACCGCATGGCTGAAGGCCGCAAGCGGGCGAAGGATGAGGGCACGAAGTTTGGAAGGAAGCCGAAGCTCAACACTGAAACTGTGGCTCTGCTGAAGCGGCTTCGGAAGCACGAAGGCCTCTCCTTAGAAGCTATTGCAGTCAGAACTGGCCTCAGCATGAGTTCCGTGCAGCGCGGCTTACGGGCTTGACCGATTACCACACACTCATGGTGAGAGACGACGATTACCCCCTAGTTCTGGATGAAGGGCTGCTGACATCCCTATTGGCAGCTCTGGTCCCAACGGTCGCCTTTCAATCACCCTTGCGTTTCCGACGAACGCATATCCGGACGTGGACCCTGCCGCATGCCTTAACGCAGGACACCTTGAGATGACGCTCAGGATGGTTGTGGATGGCCGTTGATGGTGGTGATCCCTCAACCCTCGTAAGACGCCTCTAGGACTCTCATAGAGCAGGCTACAGCGGCCTGAAAAGTAGGGAGGCTCCCACACATTGAGCAGACCAAACGCTGCTCCTGACGCAATCTCGCAAGGCTCTCAAAGTTGATCGCTCAACTATCCTGAAAGGTCCAATAGTTCATCAGGGCGCATCTTTCTGCGTCTACCTGTTCTAAGGTCCACTTCGAGGACCCTAAACTCAAGGATCAGCCTGTAAGCTCTCCGATAGCTCATTGTGCTCGGGTCGTGGCCCTTCGCTTCATTCGTCCGTCAGGGTCTACAGAGCATCTTGAGCAAGACACTCAATCGGCTTCGCCGAGGTAAGACCCCTGTATGAGGTATTTCCCCTAGAAGCTCACTAAGCGTGCCACCCGAGTCCAAAGCCTAAGCCCACGCTAAAAGTCGGACTAAACCCCCTATAAGAACTCCAATAGGGCTGACAGTCCGAGTTTCTCCAAATCTCCCACAACACTAAGGAACTCTACCGTCATGGCACATCAGCCAACGGCGCTGGAGCAGCGTGCCTTGTCTCTGATGAGAGCAAGGTTCGATGCGCAGCGTCACTACCCATCTGAAGAACAGCATAAGGCCCTATCCGACATCATCATGTGCATGGAGAGCATGCGAACCGGCAAGTCTGCCAACAAAGTCTTTCTGAGTGCGATCGATCCAGGAATAGGAAAGACCTCAGCTCTCAGCGCATACCTTTCGGCATACCTTCAAAACTTCACTTCCAAGCGCCCCCACTACATCGATGCTAACGGTGAAGCCGAGGGCATACTCATCTGCATCAATAGTTGGCGTGAGATCGAAGACCTTCTTTGCGCCATCCGGCCATATCTTTCCGAGGTCTACGTTCGAGTTCCTAAGGGTCGTACCTTCGGAGATCATCACATGCGCGAAGTGTACTCGATGCGGAATTCGAACGATCCTAACGAATGCAAGAACGTCGTCAAAGCATCAGAGCTTGCAACGGATAGCGATAATGCTGCGGTCTTCATAGCAACGCACGAATACATCTCCCGAACGATTGAGAGATTCGGTTCTAAGCAGACGGCAGAACCTTTGTATTTTCATGGTCGCCCTCGCTCGGTCTCGGTATGGGATGAAGCATGGGTTCCCGCTGAACCCATCACGGTCTCTTGCCGACAGGTTCTCGACGTTCTGCTTCCTATAAGCCACATGAGTGAAGAAGCATACAAAGTGCTGTTCGGGTTCATCCAAGAGGCGCAAGCGCGAAAGGACGGGGAGCGGATGGTCTTTCCGAACCTCGAAAACCTGGGCATCAGTTACGAACGGATAGATCAGTACTTCGAACGCTGTGATGCGCTGCTTTCAACAAGTGAGGTCGAACGCAAGAGTACGATGCTCTACGCTTGCGTTGTGGCCAGCGGAAGGTGTGTCTCCGTTTGCAATGAGCAGGGATACGGAAACACCGTACTAACGTTCACCGACAGCTGTCCTTATGCAATGACCCCACTTCTCGTGCTCGATGCATCTGGTCGAGTCCGAAAGCTTTATCGTGACATGGTCTCACGCGGAGTCGTGGAACTGTTGAGGACGGCAACCAAGGACTACTCAAACCTCAAAGTCCACCTATGGCCCCGTTCAGCAGGACGAGAGGTCTACAATCCGCTAAAGACCAATGACTATCTTGAGGTGGCTGGTGAGATTGTGAAACTCATCCGCTCTAAGCCGGAAGAACGCTTTCTAGTCCTCCATTACAAGGCGAAGGATCATCCCACGCATCCTGTCGTCGATTTCTCCGAAGTCATACAGGAACAGCTATCGACGGCAGAACAAGAGAGAGTGAGGTCCCTTACCTGGGGTAAGCATCGCGCAACTAACGAGTTTGCCGACTTCGAGAACATTGTGGTCTTCGGTCTCCTAAACTTTCCGAGACCAACTCTGGCAGCTCTTCAGCGCATAGGAATGGGAGTGAGGCCCGAAGACGGAGTTGTTGCGTCTGTAGCTGACTTTCGTCTTGGCGAACACATGCACAACCTGTTGCAAGCATTGTGTCGTATACGAGTTCGCAAGGCACAAGATGGTGGATGTCCTCCAGCTTCCGCGTACTTAGTCGCTCATCCAAACTCGGGAATAGGGAAGCTGCTTTCGGAAGTATTTCCTGGCATCGCTAAGGTTCAGCCCTGGGGAAAGCCATCTGAAACTATGCCTTCCCTAACGCCTCTCCAAGGGCAAGTCCTGGAACATCTTCGCGAATGCGCTCTCCTTCATCCTGAGATGTTTCCAGTGAGGTTCGCAAGAGTCATGGAGAAGGTCGGCGTTTCCGATGGATCATACCTCAAGAGGGCGGTGAGGCTGAGCCCAGAATTCAATGCGGCTCTCGAAGAGATTGGCATACAGGAGGATAGGACTAGAGGACGAAACGCAACGTCTTGGAGGATCTTTGATCCGAGCTTAGTTCCCGAGCCGACTGCAGAAGACTTCAGCTTCACTATCGACGAAACCGTCTAACTTATCGATCCAGCTTGATCGTGAGCCCCGCTGGCTTAACCGCTGGCGGGACTTTATGGCAGATTGTCCTTCAGGAGACTGGTCAACGATTCCGAAAGCTTCTTGGTTTGTCCAAGTTGGTATCCGAAGATTTTATTATGTCTCACGTCGAAAGGGGCGCTCTCCGGAAGACTGGATGAAATGTAAAGAACCGGTCGTTCGAGCGCCTCCGCATAGCCCGCCTCGAAGAGCACGTTAGGTCGCGCCTCGGAGAGGTCCGCAATTACCAACTGACTGTCCCGTATCCTCATCTTTATCTCAGCGACGACACCTCCGATTTTCGAGGTGATCTACTCGGACGCAACTCGCGTTATTGTTTTTCGCCGCCTCTGCCATCGCAACTAGAAAGGTGTCGTCGTATTTGGCGTCAAAGGGCATAGCTGCGAAGATGACGCTGCCCTTCTTTTGTTCCTTGCTCTCCGTACGGGGTGACTGATCGGTCGCAAATATGTTGCTGAGTTGCTGAGCCAATGCCTCAAGCGACACGACATTGCCCGATGAAAAAGTTTTATCGAGACCGGAAAGCACAACAAGAGCAGCGTTTGAGCCTGTAGCATTCAGATAGCGTTTTGCTTGCTCCCTTGCGCGTCGGACGTTTTCTTGGCCCGGTTGCCAAGCCTTCGCCTCGATCACTACACGCTGTCCATTGGGACCGGTCACGACGAAGTCAGGTCGCAATCCCCCAATCGCAGGTTCTTGTTCGTAATTAAACCCGGCGCGGGTAATAATGGCCGCGATTTCGTTTGTAAGATCTTTCTCGCTCACCTCTTCCCCCTGTCATTGCCGTGCGTTTTTTCCGCAGAGACCTAGAGTAGGCAACAATCTCCATATAGACGTTTATCCCTTCGCCAGCGATTCGGAGAAGATAGTGGACGGTGACCGGCCTATTAATCGTCTGGCGGATGATCGCCTTGGGTTTGGCCCGGTCGCCCAATATCTGGCCCGGGCTATCGTAGATCAGGCTGCAAAAGACGGACTTGTATTTGGTGTTGAGGGAAGATGGGGATCCGGAAAATCGACTCTAATCAATCTAACGATCGAGGCACTCAAACAACATGGACCGTCAGCGCCTGAAGTAATCGCCTTCTCGCCATGGCTGGTTGGTGATCGCGACGGGTTGTTAAAAACTCTATTCGATGAGCTTGCGACAGCGGCTGTCAAAATCGATCCGCTCGAAAAGCCGGAACAGATAGACGTTGCGGCGGGCCGATGGGAAGCACTCATTCCAAAGCAACTAAGACCGGATCCACATACCCGGCTTAAGCAAAAGGAAAAGCTGAAAAGAGACTTGGGTGATAGGCTAAAGACATTTGGCAATCTGGCAGGAACTATGGGCAAGCTTGCCAAAGCTGCCGGAGCTCTGGGATTAACGGGAGCGGATCTTGCGGGTTCAGCGATTGAGAAAAGTGGGCAAGCGGCACGATCTTTTTTTGAAGGCGCACCTTTAGCGAAGCGGAAGCAGGAGTTAGTTGAAGCACTGCGCCTCTTGTCTCGACGTATCATCGTTTTTGTGGACGACTTGGACCGACTCGAACCTAGCGAAGCAAGTGAAGTTTTGCGCCTTATAAGGGCGGTCGCCGACTTTCCAAACGTTATCTATGTTCTGTCGTATGATGCAGATGTACTTGCTCAAACTTTGAAACAAGCAGTTCAGATTGATGATGGCCGGGCATTCCTCGAAAAGATAGTTCAAGTCAGTTTCAAAGTTCCGCAGCCGGAAGCCTTTGATCTTCGCAGATGGTTTGAGAGCGAAGTTTGGTCGATCTTTGCTAGTGAGTTGAGGTCCGATAGCTCCTCGAACTTGAATTCGAGAGCTAGGCTCTCCTACGCGATCGATACTCATGGCGGTCGATATCTTCAAACCGCACGCGATGTAATTCGAGTGCTGAACCTGCTCAGATTACACGCTGTCCCAGTGCGTGACCGGATCGATTTAGCGGATATGGTTTGGTTGCAGCTTGTTCGGGTTGGCAATCCTGATCTCTACACTTGGATCGAGGAATACGTAACAGAAGTGGCGGCCATCGCTAACCGCGCGACAATGTCTGAGCAGGCAAGGCGGAAGGTGGGCGATAGCCTCAGGGTATTGTTGGCGGCCGAGTCATCCGACGTTGAATACGAATTGATCGAGTTGGGTCAGTTTCTTCCCGGCGTTGGAGGGGGACATGTGGGCTACGGGAGCGCCGGGCAAGAGCCACAAATCGTCTTCAATAATCTCGGCGACTTCATTCTGAACAAGTTTATAAGAGAGAAGCGGCTCGGAAGTCCGCAGCACTATCGGTATTACTTTGCATTCACTGAACCAGCCGGTGCTCTCCGTGATGAGCAAGTGAGTGCCTTTGTCGATACAGCTAAGGAGACTCTGACAAATGCAATTGATGTATTTGGAGATCTCGCGAAAGTACTCCGTCCTCAGGGCGGCTCGATGGCCGAAGTACTTATAGATCGACTACAAGCTACTTCCCAAAGCATACCTACTGAAGCAATCGCCGGTATATTGGCGGCGATGGCAGCTTCAATGGACGACCTAGCCAGATCATCCAAAGATAGCGACTTTGGCTATCATCGAGGTTGGCCCGCAGCAGAACGCCTCGTCGAATCATTACTGAGACGAACGAGCGGAGAACTTCGCGCCAAATGCCTCACTACACTGTTCTCCGATGGTCGAGCCCTAGGTTGGCTTACTGGCATCCTTCGACAAGAAATCTTTGGACACGGTCATTATGGGCAAGAAGCAAAGCCCGAAGAGCAACGACTTCTCAGTGGTGAGGAGTTTCAAAACGTACTGACCGTCATGTTGCAACGCTATCGTGACACCGCGCCGGATGAATTGATGCGGACACCTAACCTCACAAGCTTACTCTTCGGCTGGAAACAAGGAGGAGATCCGGACGAGCCTAGGAATTGGGTAGGGAATCAGACGGTCACCGATGAGGGCTTGCTGAGGTTCCTAGCTCGGGCCCGAGGGTGGTCCTCATCCAGTGGGGAGGGCGTGTATTATCCGTTGAGGCGGCGGGACCTTGAAAGCTTTCTGGACTTTGATCAAGCCGTCGCCCGTCTTCATTCGATAGCCCAAAGCACCGCTGTCTCAGACGCCGAGCGGCGCATCGCCAACGAGCTGATTGCAGCGGTCAATCAAGGCGAAAATCGATAGACCCATAATCTCCGATCCCCATTTGGTTGCGCTAAGTACACAACACGAGTACCCGGCCCAGGAGGAGGCAAAACCCCGCGGTTTCTGGAGTGCTTAATCGAGTCGCAACGCTAGTCCTCTTCTGGGCAGCTACATCAACCGACAAAATCAGTTCGCATCCCAGGCAGTTACTCGGTTTATTGCCTCAAAGATGCTATCAACGCCGCCACAAATAGGATCAAACTTCTTCAATCGATTTTCAGCCCAACTAATCCAATCTCCTCTGGCTTTTCCTCCAATCTGCCCGTCGGTACTATCGTATTTAGCCTTCTTCAGCCGATCTAGAAAGATGCGAACGGTTTCGGCGTCTCGGCTTTGTTGAGCGTATTGGATAAACTTCCGCCACCTATTGTCGTCGAGCTTTCTCACCTGCTGCTCTTCGAAGCGTTTTTGGTCGGCGATGCGCCACTGTCTCTGCTGTTCTGCCCGTGCTCTTGTTTGATCAATCAACATTGGTATTGCGGCTACGAATGTCGACGCGATCTCAGGAAGGAAGTCCTCCATTTTCTTCTTATTAGTCTCGACCCATTCCCTTCGGAGATCACCCGGCAAATAAGTTCTGATGCTAAATGCGAGTATGCCGGTGGGCTCAAAGCCGTGCCTGAATTGTCTGTAAAGCGAACCCACATGGTTTGCCTGAGGTTGACCCCGAACCTTTCTGGTTCTTTCTCGAAGTTGGAACACGATACTTTCTTCTTGGCACCGAAAAACAATCTCGCGCTTGACCTCTTCTACGGTACCGCCGCATAGCTCGAGTTTCTTGAAAAAGACATCCAGTATCCTGTGACGCCTCCGATCGGTTTCACTCCAATTGCCAGGATCTCTCCACTGTCTCCTATGCGGATCGCGTTCAAGTCGCGCTTCTTGCCTTCTGCGTTGGTGTCTCTCCAACCAACCGGCTATGACCGGGTGCGGCCGAACCAACTTTTCTGGAACACGCAACGCTTCAAGCATCTTCCCTTGAGCATCGCTAAGCACTTTGGAAGACAGCTCTGATTTAATAGTCGTTGGCGTGACGGTAACGCTCAGTGGGGTTCCTTTTCCGGGTGTCGGAAGCTTAGCATCATATACTTGTTTACCCGCTGCCTTCTTGGCCCAATAACCGCGAGGTGGATAAGGTACATTCAAGCGATCACATATTTTGGCCAACCCATTACCCGAGACTCCATATTCAGAAGCCAAGCGGCTCATCGGAGTTAGCCAGACTGCGCGATAAAGATCGTCACGGTGGATTTCGCGCGGTTCATGATTCGGCTCATCCATTGCTCACTCCCTAGCGACTGAGACGGCTTGACGAAGCAGCATCCAGGCTAATTCAGACGTGGCGCTACTGAATCGTTGGTTCCGCAATCGCCGTGCAAGCATCGCCCAATTCTTCCCTCGCAAGCCCACCAGACTCTTCAATTAAGTTGTCTAGGCCAGCGGGCAAACGAACGGCTTCGACCACTTCCCTGAGTTGATCATTGGTGAAGCCGTGATGGTACACACTAAGAGTTACCCCCCTTGGCTTGTGACCGACTAATGCTCCGACGATCGGCTCCGGAGAGCCCGCTTGCAATCGTCGCGTGACAAAGGTGTGCCGAAGAGAGTGCAAGGTTTTCGGAGCTTGACGAGAATCTCCCTTTCCAAACAACCTCGCCCGATAGTGCGAAAACCGTTTTACGAGCCCTTTCGCCTTTCCTCCCAGTTCAGGGAACATCAGCTCGTTATCCGCTTTGCCGGTCTTGCGTGCATCTATCACTGCCGAAAGCTGAGAATGAATTGGCACCTTTCGGATGGCTGACTTCGTCTTTCCTTCCCGGATATTGAATACGCCGTCCCTACAGTCGGCAACGAGCAGCCGGGCAAGTTCCCCAGCGCGGAGGCCCGAAAGAACAGCTATTGCCGTCGCATGTAGCAATAGCTTGCTTGGGGCACTGTTGAGAAGCCGAGCGATCTCATCCGGCTCCCAAATCTCTTTAGGATTGGACGCACCTTCGGCTGAGAGCTGCTGCCCCATCCAAGGGTTAGTGTGGGTCACGCCCCGTCTGACCATCCATTTCCAATAACTGGAGAGATACTGGATCAAACCATTGACGGTCTTCTGAACGAGTCCTTGGCTCGTGAGGTAAGAAGCAAAGTCGCCCGCAACTTTCTTTGTCACCGTTTCTACCAGAGGCTCCAGGTTTTTGGTCTTAAGCCAGATTTCGAACCGCTTTATCGCAGCCCGCCTAGCCTTTTGAGTTGTGCCTGCCGCCTGTGCTTCTTTGATGAACCTATCGATATTCAAGCTTATTGTGACGGCTCGGCCTGTTACATTCTTATACCATTGGACCCCATCAGGCCGCTTCTCCGCTTGCTCCTGAAGGTGCAACAACAGAGTGTCCCTGTCGTTTGTCTCATCCGTTTCGCTGGTATCCGCCATTTGTTGAAGTTGCTGAGCTATCTCGGCATCGATGTCTCCGACACCCTCCCGCAAACGATCACACAGGTCGTCGAACTCGACCAACTTCCTGGTTCGCAGTTTCTGGGCTTGAATGAGATCGGCGGTGCCCAAGTTGGCGACGTAGAACCGCTTACCGGTCAGCGAAATCACGTCCTTGGGCAGCCGTTTATAGAACTGCCATTGATTACCTTTGTAACGAAGATACTTTCGCTTCGGGTCTCGCATCGTCGGCTTTCAACTTGTCTTTAGGAGCGAATGGCTCTATCGAGGTTTGTGACCTAGCGATGTTGCCTACATGAGTCGCCTAGACTATTGAATCGCCTGCTTTTATTGGTGCCTAGGAGGGTCGGAACTCCCGTCCCCTACGGGGCGCCATTTCCGTAGTCCAATCCGCCCAGCTGTTGATTTTCACTCCGTGAGACTGGACCGCATCACGGCGCTGTCTCGCTGGTATGATCCTGGAACCAGTTCGAGCACCGCGTCCGCATGGGCGATCGTCGCGGGCCGATGCGCGACGATGATCCGCGTCATCTCGAATGCACGCAATGCCTCGGCGATCGCAGCTTCGGTCGGCTCGTCGAGATGGCTCGTCGCTTCGTCGAGGAACAAAATGGACGGCCGGCGATAGAGCGCGCGCGCCAGGATCACACGTTGCTTTTGTCCGCCCGAAAGCGTCGAGCCCATGTCGCCGACAAGCGTCTCGAAACCCATTGGCGTCTTGCGGATATCATCGAGGATTGCGGCACGCGCGGCACATTCCTCAAGCCAGGTAAAATCCATCCTCTCATCGAAAGACGAGATGTTCTCCGCAATCGATCCGGCAAAAAGCCCGTCGTTCTGCATGACGCCGGCGATGCGAAGCCTGTATGCGGCGGGACCATCGGCCGTCCGAATATCACGGCCATCGACCATGACGGTCCCTTCGCTCGCGGGAAGAAGCCCCATCATGATTTTCAAAAGCGTTGTCTTCCCGCATCCCGACGGCCCGACGATCGCGACACTCGTGCCAGGCGCGACATCAAACGAAAGATTGTGAAACACCCACGGCTCATCGTCGCCGTAACGGAGTCCCAAATTCTGCACGGCGATGGCGCTCGCCCCGCCTGCCTTTATCGCCGGATGAATGGGAGGAGTCGAACTCACGTCCTGCCGCTCTTCCGGCTCGCAAGAGACGATATCCGACAGGCGATCGGTCTGCACGTTGAGCATCCGCAGTTGAAAGCCGGAATTGATCAGATTGCCGATGCGCGTGGAAAACTGATCGCGATAAGCCAGAAACGCCACAAGCATGCCGAGCGTCATGGACTGATCGATGACAGCGCGAGCGCCGAGCACGAGCAGGATCAGTCTGTCCGCCCCGAACAAGAATTCATTGGCACGGCCGAAAACCAGATCGAGGCGCTGCATCCTCAGACGCGCATTCAGCGCTGCAACGAGCTGATTCATCCACGTGCTGCGCCGGCGCTCGCGAAGACCCAACAGCTTTACGCTCGCCATGCCGCGCACCGTCTCAATAAAATGCGTCTGCTGTCGCGCCTCGGCGACGATGGCCTCTTCGCTGGCTTCTCGGTAGGCCTTGTAGGCGGCGATGCGCAGTCCCGTAGAGAGGACCGTCGAAGCGGCAACGACAAGCGCCAGCCAGCCTCCGTAAATAAACAGCATGACGGCCATACTCACCGACATGATGCCGTCGAGCACCGCCTGCACCATCTCATTCGTGAGAGCTTTCTGGATCGTGTTGAGCGACCCGAAGCGGGAGATGACGTCGCCGACATGACGCTTTTCGAAATAGTCGAGTGGCAGCCTGGACAGATGGTCGAACATGCGCGCGGAACAAAGATAGTTGACGTTCGTGCCCGTCAGCATCGTCGTCCAGGTGCGTGCGACGGCAAGCACGAGCTGAAGGAAGAGGAGTAAGACAAGGCCGATCGCCACGACGAGCAGCAGATCGCGATCCGCATTCACAATGACTTCGTCAATGACGATCTGCGACGCGATCGGCAGCAGGATTGCGATAAACTCGATGCCGAACGACAGGAGCAGGACTTGCGCCAGCGCTGAGCGAAGCCCGGAAATGTCGCGAAACAGATCTCTCAGGCGAAATGTTACGCTCGGCCGCTCGCGCACGAAATTCGCCGTCGGGCTTGCTTCGAGCACAACGCCTGTAAACTCGCGAGAGGCTTCGGCAAGACTGACGTTGCGGCGCCCGAGAGCCGGATCATGAATGACGATGCTATTGGAGCGCACCTTCGCCAGGACGACGAAATGATTGAGCCCCCAGTGAAGAATGCAGGGCCGCTTCAAGCGCGCGAGATCCTGCATTTCGATGCGAAGCGCGCGCGTCGCGAGTCCCATCGCCCCGGCCAAATTGACCAGGTTGCGGAGCGTCATCCCTTTCAATGACAATGCGTAACGGCGGCGCAACGCACCAAGATCGATGTGACGGCCATAATGGCCGAGCACCATAGCCAGACAGGCCATGCCGCATTCCGCCGCCTCTGCCTGAAGAACAACGGGCATGCGCCGGCCGAAGCCGAATTTGAGTGCTTCGCCGAGCGCCATGCTCACGTTCCTCCCGTTACAAGGTCGAAGCTGCGCTTTGCGTGATACAGCGGGTCGAACAGCCAGCGATAAAGCGGACGCTTTTCGAGAGCGATGTCGGCCTCGACGCGCATCCCTGCTTCAAGCGGCCGTTTTTCGCCGTACGCGGTAACGGCATTCTGGTCGGGACGAACGACGATCCGATAGACGCCGCCGCGCGCTTTGTCGGCATCCTTCAATCCGGACGCATCGAGCGCATCGCCGGATTCGACCGGCGCGCGCGTCACCTCGGTCACAACGCCGCGATAGAGCCCGAAGCGCTGAAAGGGAAACGCCGAGTATCGCAGCATGACAACGGCGCCCTTTTCGACAAAGCCGATGGCGGATGAATCGACAAAGAGATTGGCTTGCAGGCGTCCTTCACTTGGAAGCAGCGTCAGCAAAACGGCTCCGGGAGCGACGCTCTGGCCGGCTTGGACACGGATAGACGTCAGAACTCCTTTGTCGGGCGCGCGAATTTCTATTCCCTGCTTTGCTTCGCTCTCGGCAATTTGCTGCTCAAGCTGAGCGGACGAGCGATCCATCTCCGCGAGTTCCTGCGCCAATTTTGAATCGAACGTCGTGAGCTGCGCTTTGACGTCGCCGATCTTGCCTCTGATCTGAAGGCTAGCCTGATTGAACTGAGCCAGCTGGGCCGTCGCCTGCATGTAGAGATAGTTCTGGCTTTGCAGATCGCCCGCGCGGGCAATTCCGGATGAAACGGCTTTGGCAAGCGTCTCGACACGTTGCTTCAGCGGTGGAACAAGCTCACTTTGAAGTTTAACCTGCTGATCAAGTTGGACGGATTGAGCTTCGAGATTTTTGGCTTGCTCCTCAAGAGCATCTTTCTCGCTCTTAGCAGTTGCTGCGCGCAGCGTGCGCTGCTTGACGATACTGTTCTTCTGACGGCGCAACTCTTCGATGACGCGCTTCTGCGTTGGGCCGTTGGCGGAAACAGCATCGAGATCGACGGTGTAAAGTAACTGTCCTTTTGTGACATGATCGCCTTCTCTCGCACCGGAGCTGCTGACCCGGCCAGCAACCGGACTTGCGACCGTTATCAAGCCAACGTCTGGCGTGAGAACGCCGAGAGCATGAACGCGCCGCGTATAGGCGCCGATCACCGAATAGGCGATTGCCGATAACATCAATGCAAGACAAACAAGCGCCACGATGCGCAGCGGAAGCGGCTGCACCAACTGAGCATCGCCAAGCCAAGCATTCCGTCGAGTTGCAGCAACCTGATTACGAAAAAGCGGAGAACTCATTTACACCAGTGTTCACTGTCAACCGGGCTCAACACGATCAAAACTCTTTGCGTGGCTGGCTGGAATTACGATGCAGACATAACAACAAAAGACATGGGCGGGAGGTTGCTCGTTCGCGTGTCGTTTCGCCGCAAATTTTATCGTGCAACGAACTAAGCCTACGTCAGTATTCGTTTAGTGCGCTTCGTTGTCATTCGATGCCGCGCGCGATCACCGGCAAAGCATCACCGGACGTGGGGACAACATGAAAAAGCAATATCTGTCTAACGATCCGCGTTACGGATTATGCTCGCAATTTTCGCAAAGTTTTCGTGGTTGAACAGCGCGACGTCGCCAGTACATCGTTAGCCGCCGGACGCTGGAAGTAGCGTCCAATCACTGAGCAAGAAAGGAGCATTTATGCTGCGTAACAGCGAGACAATCCGTGAGCTCGACGTTTCTGAACTCGATCAGGTCGGCGGTGGACTTTCTCTAGGCGTGGGCGTGAACCTCGACCTAAGCAGCGAACTCGGCGCCGTCTCAGGCGTGCTCGATACGGTGCTCGGGGCCGTCGGCGGTTTGCTCGGCGGTGTCGTCGGTGGTGTGACCGGCTGATAGACCAATCATCCGGGGCGGCGTCGGCTGTTGCGTCGCCGTCCCGGTTTTTTGCGCCGATCGTTTTCGGCGACCATCATAAACGTTATGTCTTGCGAGGCTCATGCCGATAAAGTTCGCGCGCTGCGGATTTCAGGGACAAGTCAGCTCGCTTCCCAACCGGTTTACCGGGTTATCGGAAGAGGCCTACCTTCGCGGCATCGGCTTTATCGAATATCGCTACAAGGAGTCCGGCACGGCGACGCAAAGCGTCGCCGGCATTTTGATTTGCGCTTGCGAGTGCGGACCCGAATGCACGTTCTCGTTTAACTTTGCTGCGAACGCCACGGACCTGCGCGATACGTTCGTCTTGCGCGGGCCCGATCACGAGGTATCCGCATCATGGACCGGCAGCCAGCGCGGACGTCTTCTCGCGATTGCACCCCATGTGCTCGAGAGACTCTACCGCAAGCCTCTATCGCAAATTCACATTGAGCCAGCATTCGGCGATCTTCACGATCGGACTCAGGTTCTTTACCTGCTTGCCTCGTTGGCCGACGAGCACTCAGGCAAGCGCCCGGTGGACCCTCTATTCGTCGAGAGTGTCGCCCTCGCTGTCCTGCGGGCATCGGGAATTACGCAGTGGGAAACAGTTCGGAAATCGCCGACGCTATCGGCCGCACAGATCGCCATCGTTCGCAATCTCATCCATGCCAACCTCACCGGCTCTCTTACCCTGCGGGAAATGGCCAGCGCCGTCGATCTGAGCGAGAGTTATTTCGTTCGTGCATTTAAGGGCAGCTTCGGAGAGACGCCCTACAGATATGTCCTCCGCGAGCGCGTCGCGTTGGCGCAAACGCTCATCGAGAATAGCAAACTTCCCCTTTCGGAGATTGCCCTTCCCGCCGGGTTTGCCGATGCGAACCGGATGGGACGCACCTTCCGCCAAATCACTGGCCATAGCCCAACCGGGATTACGAAATCCCGGCGGCGCGTAAGACCCAGCTAGTCTCTGGCAATCCGTGACGAGCGCCGTGTTACGTCGTGCGCACCTTTACCGTTCCCGAAGTCAGGAACGCGATGGCAATGCGGGTGCGGACTCCAGCGCGGTTTCATCATGATTCAACGCGAGCAGCGCCAGGAATGTTAAGGCCGCGGCGCCCGTCAAATACAATCCGACGGCTTGAATTCCGAAGTTCGTCGCGAGCGTCGTCGCAATGTACGGCGCGAGCGACGCACCGAAGATTCCGGCCATGTTGAACGCCAGCGATACGCCGGTATAGCGAATGCCGACCGGAAACGGCTCCGACAGCGCCGCACCGAGCGGACCATAGGTCATCCCCATGAGAGCCAATCCGAGGATCATGAATACCGTCGCGCCGGCGTAGCCTCCCGCACCGAAGAGCGGCGCGAACAGCAAACCGAATGCCCCAATCGCCGCCGTCGCCCAAAGCAAAACTCTGCGGCGTCCGAAGCGATCCGCCAACCACGCAGCCAGCGGTATGGTCAAACCGAAAAACAGCACACCGATGATCTGAATTGGCAGAAATTCCTCGCGCGTAAATCCAAGCGCGTTAATTCCCCAACTCAAAGCAAAAACCGTCATCAGGTAAAACAGCACGAAGGTTGCGAGCGCGCCGAAAGTCCCAAGAATGAGCAAGCGAAAGTGCTGCGAGAAAACGGTCGCGAGCGGCACGCGCACACGCTCGTCATTCTCGATCACCTTCTTGAAAGCGGGCGTCTCCGAAATGCGAAGCCGCACGTACAGCCCGACGAAAACCAGAAGCGCGCTGGCGATGAACGGAATCCGCCAACCAAAAGAAGCAAACTGCTGATCCGTCAAACATTCGGTGAGCAGGAGGAAGATACCTGTCGAGCACAGGAACCCGATCGGCGCGCCAAGCTGTGGAAACATACCGAACCACGCTTTTTTCGATTGCGGCGCGTTCTCGGTGGCAAGCAACACCGCGCCGCCCCACTCTCCACCGAGTCCCAGTCCTTGAAAAAAGCGGCACATCGCCAATAGGAAGGGCGCCCAAACGCCAGCAACAGCATAGGTCGGCAGAAGCCCGATCGTCACCGTCGCCAGCCCCATCGTCAAAAGCGCCGCAACAAGCGTCGCCTTTCGGCCGACGCGATCGCCAAAATGGCCGAAGAGCACGGCGCCAACCGGCCGCGCAAAAAATGCGATGGAGAATGTCGCGAACGATTGAAGCATCGCCGTTGTCGCGTCCGCATTCGGAAAGAACAGTTGCGGAAACACGATGACGGCCGCTGTCGCATAGATGTAGAAATCGAAAAACTCGATCGTCGTCCCAGCAAGGCTGGCGAGCAGCACGCGGCTTGTCGAAACGTTCGGCGATCCAGTCAAAATGCCCACCTTGTCAAGTTATGAAATTGGTTGATTCGACTTGGCCGAATATCCCAGCCGATGACAACCCCCGCAAGTTGCAGGTACGCTACAATTTGGAAAATAATACGCCAATCGGCGCCGGCGCGGGATGCCCATTGGGCCGACCACCTGGTCATATAACAAATAAGGTATTCGGGAATTTCTTCGATCTATCGGACTCAGGTTTCGATGAATCCGCGCGAGGGATCATTCTGTGTCTATTTTCGACATTGCCGCCGTGGTTCTCATTCTGGCGACGGCCATCGGCATCATCAATGAGCGCCTTTTCGGCATACCTCGTGTCATCGCACAATTATTGGGGTCACTTGTTTTATCCTTGGGCGTGATCCTCGTCAGCCACGCGACAGGCGACTATCGCTACGCCACCCTGCTTCAGAACGACCTCAGCGGCGCCCACCTGCCACAAATTCTCTTGAACGGCGTCCTCGCGTTGCTGTTATTCGCGGCAAGCCTCAATGCCAGTCTCCATGACCTGAGAGCCAACGCCGTTTCGGTTTTCTGCTTGGCGACGGTCGGCGTCCTTCTATCGACCACGTTCTTCACCATCTCATTTTGGGGAGTGTTGCACGCCCTTGGCATGGCCGTCCCGATCGTGTGGTGCTTCGTTCTCGGGGCTATTCTGGCACCGACCGACGCAGTCGCCGTCGAAGGATTGCTCCGGCACAGCCCTCTTCCCGATGCTCTGAAAACAACAATTATCGGCGAAAGCCTTTTCAATGACGGCACGGCTCTCGTGCTCTTTGTTACGGCACTGGCCGCCGTCGAAGGTCAGCACCACCTCCTTGGACACGGTCACGTCGCAACTGCAATGATCATCGAAGGCGGCGGCGGAATTGCGCTCGGAATGGCGACAGGTTTTGCCGCTGCTTGGATCATGTCACTGATCCGGGACGATGAGATCGCGATATTTGCGTCTCTGGCCCTGGCTCTCGGCACTTACCGGCTCGCCACAGCGTTAGGCGTGTCCGGTCCCATCGGCGTTGTCGTTGCCGGCATAGTTCTCGCGAACCGCACAATCGCGACGGCGAGCGAGCGCGAACGGCGGCAAAAGGTCGGGGTATTTTGGGCGCTCATCGACAACCTTCTGAACGTATTACTATTCGTCCTTCTAGGCTTCGAGATCTTTGCCATGAACTTGTCTTGGCTCGCCGCCGTCTCCGCTACGATTGCGATTCCGCTCGCTTTTCTATCGCGATTTTTCAGCGTGGGTTTGCCGCTATGGCTGTTTCGACAACCTCTGGCCACGGATAAGCGCGTGCCTTTCTTGCTGACATGGCTCGGCCTTCGAGGAGCGATTTCGGTTGCCCTGGTGCAAATCATTCCCCAGGGGCCATATAACGATGCCCTGTTGGCCGCGTGTTACGCAGTCGTGATTTTCACCGTCGTTATTCAGGGCCTCTCGACTCCGCGCGTAATTGCAGCCATCTATGGCAACCGCGCCGACACCACTCCAGTATAGGCATTCCAATTCGCAGAAATTGCGCGAATAATCCGAATAATAACCAATTCATATTTAAGGCACGGCGGCGCGGAATAAGCGGCGATAGACTCGAATTGAACTTGAACTGTACGAGTTCAGTATAATTCGAGGAGGTTCTCCAATGTCAAAATCCGTATCTTTCGCGACCGCGATCGGATTTGCGGCGCTCGTCGCGCTTCCGGCTGTCTCTGAAGCCCATTGCCTGCATTTCAAACGCTGGGAAACCAGAACCACTGCCGCATTCACCGAGACCGGCCATGCCGTACGTCGCTTCGGCGACGGCGTCGTCCGCGCAACCGATCGCGTCTTCGGCTGGGTCTTCTGCAAGAGAAATCATCGCATCTAAGCGCCGTTCGGCGACAGAAACGCTGTATTTTCCTCACCCATGACTTTGAGTTGAGCCGCCTGCACGTCGCAGCGCGGCTCACCCGAATTGCGTCAAGCCAGCTTTATCGCCTTCGGCGCGCAGTCGCCATCGGTTCGATATGACGACTTGCCGTCGCCGAAAGAGCGCCACGGCGTGCCGGCGCAGCTCTCCCCCAAAATCGAAACTCCGAAAATATCTTCGATCGCGGCACGCGATAATGGCTCCGTCCTCGTCGCGGACGCCGCCAGCCGTCCCTCCTGAAGCACCAAAATCCGATCGGCAAACGTGTGAGCCAGCGCCAAGTCGTGCAGAACGACGATGCCCAATATGCTCTTCTCACCCGCCAGTTTGTGTGTGTGACTGAGCAGCGCCAATTGGTGGCGGATATCGAGGCTGGCGATCGGTTCGTCGAGCATGAGGATCTGGTCGGCTTCAAGCGTCTGCCCAGCGGAGAGTTGCGCCAAAGCGCGGGCGAAGCTGACGCGCTGCTGCTCACCGCCCGAGAGCGTCAGAAAACTGCGATCCGCGAATGATGCCGCGCCAGCTTCCTCCAACGCCGAAGCAGCAATCCGATCGCGATCGGCGTGCGACAGACCAACACCGATCCCCTCGGCGCCAAGCCGTACCACCTCGAATGCCGTAAACGGAAAGGCAACACGCGAATTCTGCAGCATGACGGCGCGCTTGGCTGCAAGCCGCCGTTGTGGAATTGAGGATATGGATTCGCCGGCAATCGAAACGGAGCCTCCGGTCGGCGTCGATTCCCCCGACAGCATACGCAGCAAGGTCGATTTTCCGGCGCCATTAGGGCCGACGATCGCAAGAACCGATCCAGCCTCGGCCGTGAAGCTCACCTGATCCAGAAGCCGCCGATTTCCGATTTTGTGCGTAACGTCACGCACGGCAAGCAGCTCGCTCATACCGAAAACTCCGGACCTCGCCGCAACAGCAGCCAGATGAAGAACGGCGCGCCGATCGTGGCGGTGATGATGCCGATCGGTAGTTCGCTCGGCGCGACGATGGTCCGCGCAATGATGTCAGCCCCGACCAAGAGCGCCGCGCCCAACAGCGCCGAAGCAGGAAGCAGAAACCGGTAGTTGGCGCCGACCGAAAGGCGGAGCAGATGCGGAACGATAATGCCGACGAACCCGATCATGCCCGAGCACGCAACCGATGCACCGACTGCAACCGAAACGAGAAGGATCGCCGCGGATTTCAAACGCTGCACATTGACGCCAAGATGGAAGGCCTCGGCCTCGCCCAGCGCTATGGCGTTGAGACCGTGCGCCAGAAATGGCATGGCCACGAGCGTCGGCAGGATCATCGGCAGCACGATGCCGACTTTGCCCCACGTGGCGCCGCCAAGTCCGCCCATCGACCAGAACGTTAGGTCACGCAGTTGTCGGTCGTCGCTGATATAGGACAGCCATCCTATTCCGGCGCCAGCCAGCGCCCCGAACGCGATGCCCGCGAGAAGCATCACCGCCATCGACGTTCGCCCCCCACGGCTCGCCACCACATAGAGCATGAGAGTCGAGCCCAACGCGCCGCAAAACGCCGCCACCGGCAGAAATATGAATGGGAAGTTCGCCGCGGCGCCCGAAGCGATTTGCCCGCCGAGCACGATCGCGACAGCGGCGGCAAATCCCGCGCCTGACGAAACACCGATCAAACCCGGATCGGCGAGCGGATTGCGAAACAGTCCTTGCATGACAGCGCCGGAAACCGCCAATCCCGCACCGACCACTCCCCCGAGAAGCAATCGCGGAATCCGGATTTGAGTGATGACGAGCGCATCACGCGCGAAATCCAGCTCCTTCGCGCCATCCACCCCGAGCAAGACGTCGATAACTCGGCTCGGCGCTATGCTGATCGATCCAAGGCTGATCGCCGCCAACGCGATGACCGCAAGCAAAGCAATAAGAACCGCCAACGCGAATGTTTTACGATGGGCCGTCTGTACGGACGCATGCATTACTTATGATCGGAACTCTGTTCCGCCTTCGCAATCTCGGGATACGCCGCCAAGAGAAGGTCTCGCGCGGCATACGGGGTTCGCGGGCCGAAGCCCAACAAATATCCGCCGTCAAAAATCAGAATCGATTTTGTCTTGCCTGCCGGTGTCGCGGCAAACGCCGGATTGGCGAGAATGTTATCGACCGTCACAGCTTGCGGACCGCCGTGATTCATCGCGATAATGACATCAGGCGCGACTTCGAGCAGCGCTTCATCGCTGATCGGCTTCCA